>ERZ1740068.389-NODE-389-length-22751-cov-9.531900_pt1 | contig 22751 bp, 13 predicted proteins | sample MGYA00581735_ERZ1740068 | MGnify/ENA primary metagenome ERZ1740068 (study PRJEB43018, sample SAMN04849740) | marine metagenome | isolation source: floating plastic debris | place: Pacific Ocean | collected 2008-08-30 | study: EMG produced TPA metagenomics assembly...
GAATAGCCAAGTGAAGCTACAAGCTACCCCGGAAGGGTTCACTTAGTGAGGGTAGATGATCTGTCAGGCACAAGTGAAGTTTGATTCTCATACTTGAGCGGGACGCTCTCAACTTAATGGGTCGCAGCGGGACGCTACGACCAGATAGTTTTGCCTATTGCCAACTGAATTTTAATGAAACGTCTCCTTCAGTGCCGCCAGCAAATCATTTTTGAAGGCGCGGAAGTCGTCTTCCAATAGCATTTGTTCTACGCTCAATCCACTGGACTGATAGCGGGTTGTTTCCATGCGGTAATTGAGGTCTGCCTGACGGCGTTTGAAAGTATTTGCTTCTTCTTCTGGAAGCAGGTGAATGATGTGGAAAACCAGGTGCGACTGAATGCCTTCGATCTCATATAACCAATTTTCGCGCTGAGTCAAATTGGACATTACCTCTTCTTCGTAGCGTTTTGTCAGCTGCTCATATTGTGACTCTCTGCGTTGTCTCAACTTCATACTCCTGAGGAGTAATACAGACATTATAATACTGGTGCTAATTGATAATGCAGTAAATATCATCGCATTTGAAGGTTAAAAATAGATTGTCAAAATACCTATTCATCTATAGTCGTATTTAATAAATCGATTTTAACGGACAATGTTCGGAGGTGTAGCCATTTTCTATCGCAGATCGCCTGTCAGAGTTGCAAAGATTTATCCGCAGGTGATGAAGACCATCGGCTACTTTTTGTCAAAATGTAAGTTTAGGGGGCAGTCATTTGGAGGGTTTGGTCAAAAAAGTCAGGTTTTTGGGATCCATTCCAGAGGGACTGACACAAAATCTGTCATTGTGTCACTAAAATACAATTGGCACATCCATTGTTATCCAAAGGCAGATATTAATTGTAGCAATCAAACGAAAAGATAAATATAGACTAACATGGGAAAAATAATTGGAATAGACTTAGGTACTACCAATTCTTGTGTAGCAGTGATGGAAGGAAATGAACCTGTGGTCATTCCTAACAGCGAGGGTAGAAGAACCACTCCTTCTATTGTTGCATTCCTGGATGGTGGAAAAGGGGAAAGAAAAGTAGGGGATCCTGCCAAAAGACAGGCCATTACTAACCCTATCAATACAATCTCTTCTGTAAAGAGATTTATGGGTAAAAAATACTCAGATGTGACGGCGGAGATGAAAAATATCTCTTACAACATTGAGAGTGGATCAAATGACACCGTAAGAATCAAGATCGGTGACAGGAACTACACGCCACAGGAGCTTTCTGCGATGATCCTTCAGAAGATGAAGTCAACTGCAGAGGATTACCTGGGTACTGAAGTGACGGAAGCGGTGGTTACCGTACCTGCTTACTTCAATGATGCGGAAAGACAGGCGACCAAAGAAGCGGGTGCCATTGCTGGTCTGGAAGTGAAGAGAATCATCAACGAGCCTACTGCTGCGGCATTGGCATACGGGATGGATAAGAAAAATAAAGACCTGAAAATCGCCGTTTATGATTTAGGTGGTGGTACATTCGATATCTCTATCCTGGAACTGGGTGACGGTGTGTTTGAAGTAAGGTCTACCAATGGTGATGTACACCTGGGTGGTGACGATTTCGACTCTGTGATCATCAACTGGTTGGCTGATGAGTTCAAGAATGACGAAGGCATCGACCTGAGAAAAGATCCTATGGCATTGCAGCGTTTGAAAGAAGCTGCTGAAAAGGCGAAGATTGAATTGTCTAGCTCTACCAGCACGGAAATCAACCTGCCTTACATCATGCCTGTTGACGGTATTCCTAAGCACCTGGTGAAGTCACTCTCAAGATCAAAATTTGAGCAACTGGCAGATGACCTGGTAAAGCGTTCTATGGATCCTGTGAGAAAAGCATTGAAAGATGCAGACATGTCAGTGAGTGAAGTAGATGAGGTGATTTTGGTAGGTGGTTCTACCCGTATCCCTAAAATCCAGGAAGAAGTAGAGAAGTTCTTCGGTAAGAAGCCTTCTAAAGGGGTGAACCCTGATGAGGTGGTGGCGATTGGTGCTTCTATCCAGGGTGGTGTACTGACTGGTGAAGTAAAAGACGTACTGCTGCTTGACGTAACGCCGCTTTCTTTGGGTATTGAAACCATGGGTGGTGTGTTTACCAAGCTGATCGATGCCAACACAACGATCCCTACCAAGAAGTCTGAAGTATTCTCTACCGCTGCTGACAACCAGCCTTCTGTGGAGATTCATGTCTTACAGGGTGAGCGCGAAATGGCGAAATACAACCGTACCATCGGAAGGTTCCACCTCGACGGTATTCCTCCTGCACCAAGGGGTGTGCCTCAGATCGAAGTAACTTTCGACATTGATGCGAACGGTATCATGAACGTGTCTGCCAAAGACAAAGGCACGAACAAAGAGCAGAAAATCAGGATCGAGGCGTCTTCCGGCTTGACCGACGACGAAATCGAGAAAATGAAGCAGGAGGCGCAAGCCAATGCGGAAGCTGATAAAGTTGAGAAAGAGAAAGTAGACAAAGTGAACCAGGCGGATAGCATGATCTTCCAGACAGAGAAGCAACTGAAGGAATTCGGTGACAAACTGTCTGAAGGGAACAAAACTGCGATCGAAGGTGCATTGGCTCAGTTGAAAGAAGCACATCAGGGCGGAGATCTGGCAGCTATCGATGCGGCACTGGAAGGCCTGAACAACGCATGGCAAAACGCTTCTCAGGAAATGTATGCTGCGCAGGAAGCCGCAGGTGGTGAAGCTGGTGCTGATCCTACAGGTGGTGCGGGCGCGCCAGGTGGCGAAGCAGGTGCAGCAGACGACGGTGTTTCTGATGTAGAGTACGAAGAAGTAGACGATAAGAAGTCCTGACCCGCATCAAGTACGGGCTGACAGTTTAGAAATAGAAGGTTTGTGGGACCTGTCTGCCGACAGGCAGGCACAAACCTTGGCAAAATAAAACCGTAGCGGAGAAATCTGCTACGGTTTTTTGTTTAAGTGCAATTGGTCCTTCACATCATCCCTGTTTTCCTGATTTGAATGTACCTGTTTACAGGGATTCATCTTTAGATGCTATTTGTCTAGCTTTGCTGAAGCCATGTGTACATCTATGAGCATACGATCATTGGTAATTGTTTTTTTGTACATCTCTCATCATCAGGTGCTATCGCTATCCGCTGAACCCGGGGATAGCGGTAAAGATGCCAGGCAGAGTGATATCGAAGAAAAGGTCTATCAATATCTGAAGTTAGCAGATCAATTGAGGAAGAGCCAACCTGACTCTGCGTTGTTCTATGCCAATAAAGTACTGGTAATGGGAGATAGCCTCGGCGATATTGAGACGGTCTTATCAGCCAAAAATGCAATTTCGGGTATCTACATGTCAACGGGACAGGAACAAAAAGCCTTGTCAACCTTGAAAGAACTGAGTGCCATTGCCCGTTCTAAAAATCTCGTAGCAAACCTGGAAATCACCTACACCCGAATTGGCAACTACTTTTACCATGCCGCTTTGCTGGATTCTGCAATTCACTATTACCAAATGGCCGACGCCCTTAACGATGGCCAGGAACTGTTTCGAAACAAAGGGGGGCTACAAAATAACATTGGGCTCACTTTCTATGACAAAGGTAACTATGGGGAGGCGTTGGAATACATGTACAATGCGCTATTTTACTATGAGAAAGGAAGGGATAAAAGTCAGGTCATCCCTACCGTGCTGAATATTGGCGAAATCTATACTAAAATCAAAAACTTTGACAAGGCAGATTCGCTCTATGACCACGCTACTCAGCTGGCTGAAGCGCAAAAAGATCTTAACAATTTAAGTGGCGCTTTACGAATGAAAGGCCAGTTGTTACGGCAGCGAAAGAAATATCGGGAGGCGAAAAATTATGCTAGGAAATCTCTGAGTCTGGCCCGTGATTTAAAAAACAATTATGAGCTATCATTTTCCTTATTGGAACTTGCCGTACTGCATTATCACTTGCAGGCACCTGACAGCTGTGAAGTTTACCTGAAACAATGTGAGGAGGTGCTCGGGCGTTTCGATAATCGGGAGGTGAGGGGGCAGATGTCTCTCTACCGAAGTATGCTGGCCTCGGACGGTGGTAGACCACAGGTCGCTTTGACAGAGGGGATCGCGGCATTTAATATTGGGAAAAGCAATGGTTTGTTTGAGCTACAAATGAAGGCTGGTCGACAACTAGCTGGTTTGTATGAGCAAAGCGGAAGTTATAAGCTGGCCCATTATTACACTCAAAAAAACAGTCACATGGCGGACAGCCTGGCTAATGGTAATACCCTGGCGGTAATGAAGGCTCAGCAATGGTATGAAACCATAAAGCTGAAGCAGGAAAAGACGGAAATAGAACTGAAAAATCTCACGCAGGAAAGACTCATAGCCGATCAGAGAGGTTGGTTGCTGGCAGGAGCTATCCTTTTAATTCTATTGATTGCTACCTTGATCTACATCCGGTTCAGGCAACGATCTCTGTTGCAGCTTCATATGGCCCGGGAAGCAGTGAACAAGCATAAAATTTTAAACCTGGAAAAGGACCAGGAAATGGAGGCCATCAAGTCGAGAATAGCGGGCGAAGAAGCCGAACGGATCAGATTAGCCAGAGAGCTGCATGACGGGGTTGGGGGAACGCTGGCAAGCATCAAGCTACTGCTCAGCAAGAGAATGAATGACGATGCGGAGCTCTTGAACAAAATGGATGCAGCATACCGTGAGGTGAGAATGGTTTCTCGCAATTTGGTGCCCCCGGAGTTATTAAGCGTTCCGCTGACGGAGTTACTTGAAAAGTACATGAGTGAAGTGGAAACACTTCATCAACTAGCGATCATCTGCGATTGTTACCCGGAAGATGAGATCAACCGGCTTTCAAATCAGCTGAAGACTGATATTTACAGGATCTTGCAAGAGTTGGTTACCAATGTCTTGAAACACGCCGATGCGACGAAGATAGAAGTGCAATTGGTAAAGCATGATGAATATATAAACCTGATGGTCTCCGATGATGGCAAGGGGTTTGATCAAAAGGCTAAAGGGGAGGGGATCGGACTATCAAATATCGCATCGAGGGTACAATTACTGGACGGCCGGTTTGAGGTCAATTCGACCCCTGGACAGGGGACGTTGATTAACATTGATATTCCTAACAAACAAGCACGTGATGAAAATACTATTGGTAGATGACCATGGAATGTTCCTGGATGGCATGCTCAACATTTTGAATGAAGTAGAGGAAATCAAAGAAGTAGCAGCAATCAGTGATCCTAGTGAGGCTTTAGCGATCCTAAAAAAGCGTTCAATAGATGTGCTGATTACAGATATATCAATGCCGGGAATGACAGGGAAGCAACTTTGTAAGGAAGCCTTGAAGATCAACCCCAATATCCGGACGCTGGTAGTCACCATGCACGATGAATACCATCATATTTCTTCTTTGCTGGAGGCTGGAGCGGCAGGATACCTGTTGAAGAATACACGCCAGGATGAATTGATAGAAGCTATTATGACAGTTTATCAGGGTCGCAATTACTACAGCAATGAGGTAAAAGATATCATTGTGGAAAGTATGTCCAGGTCTCCAAACTCAACTATTAAAATCCAACAGGCAAAACTGACAGAAAGAGAAATACAGATCGTGAAACTGATTGCGACTGAACATACTACTCAGGAAATCGCCGATAAGCTCTATATAAGCCTTTACACAGTAGAAAGTCACCGTAAAAACATCATGCGAAAGACTGATACACGCAATATGGCTGGGTTAATTAAGTATGCACTGAAAGCGGGAGTCATAGAATAAAACAATGTATCCCTGTTTACAGGGATAAGAAAATGGTAGTTTTCTTTTATTTCAATTCACTGATAACAGGTTGTATCTTACAGTGAGCTTATCCAAAATTATCATTACATGAAACAGAAATTAAAGATATCAGATCTCGTTGTCAGCAGCTTTATAACCGTTCTTGAACGAAAATACCATCAGACCCTCAACGGTGGGGTAGAAAAAGAAAGTGACCGGTGTCCAATTATCTCTGAGCACGGTACTTGTATCTCGAGAATTGCAGAGCCAGGCAGTGGTGTTAAAAAATGTACGGGAGAAATACCTCCTTTGAGTCCCAAAAGTCAGGCATGTGATTGAGAACTGTGTCATTGATGGGGCCTGTTTAGACTCACTCCCTGAAAACCGTTAGACGTCAATAGATGGGTTCTTGTATTTTTTAGATGGGTTGTTTTCAGCGAAGATATTAATCATTGAAAAACTCAACTTTACTTCCATAAAGGCGACACCCGAAAAGCCTGGAAGAGAGTAGGGAATGATTCATATTAGTAAATAAGATGAAAAATAAGAAACTTAACCTAAGTAACCTGCAGGTAAAGAGCTTTGTAACCGGCTTTGACGTGAAGATTGTGGACACTCTGAAAGGAGGAGCAGCAAGAAAGTCGGGTGAATGCCCTAAGTCATATTTTGGATGCCCTGAGACAGCAGGATCAAACTGTTGTCCTTTTAAAAAAACGAGAGATTACGCGTGTGATTGATTATCAATAGAGATCAGAGTAGACAGCTAAGAGAAGGAGAGGGTATCCAAAAGAATAAAACCGTAGCGGAGAAATCTGCTACGGTTTTTTGTTGTGGAATTAAGAAAAGATAATCTTTCTGATCACTCTCGTTTTACCAGTCGGATGAGTGACCGCTCCTGTCCGGATTGGATATCCAGGAGATAAATGCCTTTCTGGAGGCCGTTGAGGCTGATAGTGAGCTCATTGCCCCTCAGGTGTATGTCATCAATTTCCTGGATCAGTTGCCCGGACATATTTAATATGCGGATGCTGTTTTGTACTCCTGTGCCAAATAGCTTGGAGCGGATGGTGACCTGATCCCTGGTGGGGTTGGGGAATGCGATGACCTTGTCGGCGACATCTTCAGCACTGCTGGTGATGACCAGTACATCAAAGGTTCTTTCTACCGGTGTGGCAGCAAAGAATGTATCGTCACCCTCTTGCGAGGAGGTAATGGTCACTGTTCCCACTGTTCGATCTAGTAGCAGAGTATTGCCATCCAGCGTAGCAGGTCCTTCCACTTCATAAGTGATGGGCAGGCCTGAAGAGGAGGTGGCATTCAGTTCAAAAGAGATTGCTGACGTACTCTGATCTTCGATAGGATCGAAAGTGATGGACTGTGTTCTTTGCGAGGGTACTACCAGTGGGAAAGTGTAGACAGCGCCTCCTTTAAAATTACGATCCCGTTCCTGCGGAAGCACGATCTCCAGCTCGCCGTCATTGTTAAAATCCCCGATGGCGTTGTTGAATTGAATATTAACAAAGTTGTTGAATACTCCAAGGTAGGAAACCCTGTTGGGGCTATCGAAAATGGCATCTGCCTTCATGTCGGATTGTGCACCACCCATGTACAGCGCAGCGTTTGCGTAGCCAGCCGAACTCCCAATCAGGACTTCATCAGCGCCATCACCATCAAGATCTGGGATGGCTGTGAGCGAACCGGAGAAGTCATCGCCAAAAAACTCAGAGTTTCCTTCAAAGGGTGCAGTGGGTAATTTGAATGAGGCGTCGGCGATTTCATCGAAATCAGGGCCGCCATGGTAGACGAATATGAAATCAGCTCCCGAGGCAGGGTCTTGTGTAGCCTTAGATTCTCTGGGCATGACAATCAGGTCATTTTCGCCGTCGCCATTCAGATCCGCGCCTGTGACAGACCATCCAAATCTCACGAATCCCTCCAGGTTAAATGCCAGTTCCCTCTGAAAAAGGATCGCATCTGGTTCAATGGTGGGAGGGGTGTCTCTCTCAAATGTCTCTCCAAACAAGACAAATAATACGCCGGCACCATTCATGGTAAAGTTACTCCCGTCTTCAGACCGCAGACGCCTGTTGGTGTCCGAGATTACCAGGTCATCGATGCCATCACCATTGATGTCGCCTACGCCATTGACATTGTAGCCAAAGTTGAAAGGATTGGAGGAATCCATGTCATCCGGGCTTCCGGCATTGGTGAGGTTGATTGCCAGGTGAGGTGCTTTTTGGAATGTATTTCCTCCCAGGTAGATATAATTGACCGCACCGGGGAAAGAGGTGACGGCAAAATCCTCTACGCCATCGTTATTGAAGTCACCAATGTTTTCCATTGTGAGGATGGCACTACCGGGTATGTCAATGTCATCATCCCGTAGGCGGTATCCCAAAGACCCGTCAAAACTCCTACTGCCATAGTAAATCCTCAACTCTCTTCTGTAAGATCGCTCACCGGTTTCAACAGTAACGGATACTACAATGTCTGAAAGTCCATCGTCGTTAAAGTCTCCTGCGATGAGGTGATAGAATTCTTCTTTTGTTTCAGCAGCGATGACAAAGTCCGGTGTACCGCTGAGGGCTGTTTGCGTGAAGATTTCTATCCTGTCCCGGTAGAGAGTTGCCAGGTCATTGACATTGTCACCGTCAAAGTCCTCCAACGTCACGCTGCTGCGAAAGATTTCATCCATTTGGTAAGTTTCTTCCGGATAAATGACCTCTGAGGTTTGATCAAAAGTACCAGCATTGTTTCCGTACAAGATCAGGTTTCCTTTTCCTTCCGGCTGGCTGATGGCAAACTGTAAGTCATCAAATCCATCCCCGTTGAGGTCGCCAAACCTGATTGGACGACGATATCCTGGTGGGTTGGATGGGTCTATTTCAAAATTTGCTGTGAAGGGAAGCTGCTGGATGGACACTTCAGTAGAAAAGGAGGTAAGCCCTATTGGCCCAACGTTATTGTTGCCGTCTACTTGTATCAGGTCGTCCAGTTGATCATTGTTAAAGTCACCAATCGGCATCCAGTCAGCGGTGGGGTCCAGTACCTGATACTGTGAGGACAAACCGTTCGTACTTCCCAGGTTCAGGATTGTATTGAGGCCACTGTAGTTGCTGATGGAGATCAAATCATCGTATTCGTCACCGTTTAAATTGGCCCTGTTGACGTTAATGAACGGCGAGTCGGGGGCATTGGTTGTTGAGATGAGTGTTCCATCAAAGGTAGGTGTAGAGGCCCGTTCCCCTGTTAAAAAACTCCATGCCTGATATTGTATCTCATCCTCTTCATTGGCCCAAAGCTCATAGAGAAGGTGATGATCCCCATGTTGGAGTGGAATGATGACTGACCTGGGGTTTGTCACCTGATAGGACAGTTGGACAAACGCTGTCGCCTCCGCATTTCCGAATGTAATGCTGTAGGTTTCAAAGTCAAAACTTTGGTAGGTCAGCACGTCGGCATAGCCATCTCCATTGAAATCATTGAACCCAACCACTTCTGTTGCAAGGGATAGGTCTGAGGTGTTGGCTGCTGCATTAAAACCTGCTGCTGAGCCGGCAAAAAAGGAGACACTTTGGTCAAAATTCACTCCCAGCGCATCATCATAGCCATCGCCATTCATATCCCCTGTGGGGTACAAATAGGCATCCACAGTTTCATCAGGTTGTAGCTGATGGCCATTACCACCGTAGAAAATCAATGAGCGGTTCACAATATCTGAAGGGTCTTCAGTTTGTAAGTTGAAGACGTTGCTGTAAGACTGAATCCGGTCATTGATGCCATCGCCGTTGATATCTCCACTGTATATTCCTATGCCATCCGGGTTGAAATTGAGTAATTGGTCTGGCCATGCCGTGGTGGCAAATGCGGTTTGATAAGTTACCCTTTCAATGTCGGCGATCGTTGTATTTTGCCGGGCTTTCAGTTGAGTAGAAGGCCTGCCGGAGCGATCGTTGCTTTTCTTTGAATTGTTATTTGGTGAGTCAAAGTGAATGTCTTGTGCGCTTGCTGAAATGACGGTCATCCAAAGGATTACCATTGACAGTAAATGTTTTTTTCGTATCATTTTTACGAGTTGATAAGGTTATGCCAGAAGTTTGAAATCGGGGTAGTGAGTTACTAAGAATCTGTAGTCCCACAGCGCTGTATTTATAAAGGGACTGCTTTGATCCTCAGGTAAGTAGTGATTTATACTTCTTTATAAGTTTTAATTAATTGTAATATTTTTCTGTTATCGATGGTATTAACAATTGGTATGACGGCATACCCTTAGTTTGGTTTTAAAATGGACGAAAAAAAACCGTAGTAGGTAGACTACTACGGTTTTTCTTGTTGAGATTAGAAAGCATAACTTTTATGATCTTTACTGTTTGATGAATCGAATGCGTGATTGTTCCTCATTTGATTGGAGGTTGAGCAGGTAGATGCCTTTTTGTAGGTGGTTTAAATCCAAATTGATCTCATTTTTACTGTTGGCAAGCTCATTGAATGTATCTACTAATTGCCCTGATAAGCTATATATACGGATGATGTAACGCTCGCTCGCGGTGAACACCTTAGATTGTATAGTGATATCATCTTTTGTTGGGTTTGGAAAAATAACTAGCTGATCACTTTTTGACTCAGCAATACTTGTTAGTACAGTGACATTGAAAGATTTTTGCACTGATGTGGCTATGAACTCATTGTTGCCTTCCTGAGATGCTTTAACCGTCACTGTACCTGCTGTCCCTGAGAGCATTACAATGTTGTCTGCAATAGTCGCCGGCCCCTCGACTACCTCAAAGTTGATGGGTAATCCTGAAGAGGCACTGGCTGTGAGCATAAAGGGAGCGTCAGTTCCCACTTTATCATCAATCGGTTCAAAGGTGATGGTTTGTTGATTTAAGCTTGGGTTAAACACAGGGAAGAAGTAAATAGGAGTACTTTTGAAGTTCCTGTCCCCTCTTTGCGGCAGGATGATTTCCAAGATCCCGTCATTATTAAAGTCCCCTAGCGAAGCAAAGTGTTCCAGGTTCACAAGTGAGCGTAGAAACCCAAGAGAGCTGGAGGCATTGGGACTTTCCAGAATCGCATCCGCTTGAAAATCTTGTGAACCACCTAAAAACAATGCAGCATTTTTGACTGAAGGACTGCTGGTATAAAGTAGTTCCTGTGAACCGTCATTGTTCAAATCAGGTAGTGGAATGAGCTCACCACCTGTAAAACCTAAATTACCATCGGGTAAACCAAATGGTGTGGCAGGCAATGGATATACCTTGTCAGGATTTTCGTCAAATTCTGCACCTCCATCATAAATGAAAACTGCTTCTTTTCCATTGTTAAAGTCGCTTACATCTCTTGATTCCCGAGGGAGTATGACCAAGTCGTTTGTTCCATTACCGTTAAAATCCACTCCCCTGATCGTCCAGCCAAAGTTGCGGATACGAGTTGAAAGATCCTGTTCATTTCGATAGATGATTTTATCAGGCGTTAAAACAGGAGGTGCATCTTTTTGAAATTCAGACCCATAGACAATGAAAACGACTCCTTCACTGTTGGCAAATTGAGCTGGATCAGATGAAAAAACAAATCTACTGAGATCTGCTACTGCCAAGTCATCAATGTCATCACCATTAATGTCTCCAACACCATTTATTCTGTAGCCAAACCCAAAACTGGGTGAGTTGATTTGATCGACCCCAAAAGAATCAGTAAGCTCCAGGACCACATCCGGGCTTGTAGATAAGGTAATACCTCCCAGAAAAATGTATACATTACTATTTCCCATTGTCATGATGGCAAAATCATCAAACCCGTCATGATTAAAGTCCCCAATATTGCGTACGGACCATGAAGATGCATTTTCATCTGGTGCACTGATGGTCGTAATGACATGGTTTATTTGCGTATCAAAGTTATCGCTACCAAAATAGAAGAAGACATCACGGTCGATGCTTTGATTACCTGCTGCTGAGTTTTGGCTCATACTCACCGCGATATCAGTCAACCCGTCTCCGTTGATATTGCCTACTGCCAGTTCAGAAGGAAAATCACCATCTGGATAGTCAATGGTAAAGTCTGGAGAGGTGAAGCCACTTCCCCCCAGGTAAATTTCCAGTCTTCTATCCCTTAAAAGGGCAAAATCATTGATGCCGTCACCGTTGAAATCATCCATTGCCTTGCTGTCTAATGGGATACCGATTTCCTGGTAATCTTCATTGTCATACTGTACATCCACGCTATTGTTAAATCCAGCGGTACTGTTGCCAAAGTAGGTTTGGTTTCCTGTGCCTCCGTCATAGTCTAAACGTAATTGTAAGTCATCGAAACCATCACCATTAAGATCTCCAAGGAAATAAGGCCTATTGACTTCCCCCCTTCTTTCCCTGGTTCCAACTCCTGCGTCAAAGGGTCTGAGTTGCCGTATCATTGGATTATTATTTGCGCTACTAATGCCTATGGAGGTGAAAGAACTATTTGGTGTGATCAGGTCGTCTCGTCCATCACCATTGAAATCTCCAATAGATCTCCATCTTTCAGAAGAAAGCAGTGTCGAAACAGCGGAAAAGCCACTTGGCCCGTTTTCTAGAATTACTGGATTGGTTCCTGAAAAATTTCTGGGAGCTACTATAAGTTCCTCATAATCATCATCATCAAATCGGAAAACTGCTACATCTAATGAGAAACTAATATTTGGTGTGCCAAATGGTAGTGCAGTCGTATATTGGATGGTGGCTTCCAGATTTTCTCCTTCTACTGCTTTGACTACGAGTTGCATGTTTGCATCTAACTCGCGTATGAATTCTACTAAAAAAGTGTTATCTCCATGTTGTACAGGTAATACACGAGAACCTGTTCTTTCTACTGTATAATCTTTCTGCTGAAATTTTGATGGATCAGCATCGCCAAAAATGATTGAATAGTCATCGATGTTTAATCCAAAATTGGGTGTTTCTACATCGTAGACCAGCAGGTCATCGTTACCGTCATTGTTGAAGTCATGAAAAGCTACCTGAAATTCTTTGGGTGAAAAATTGAATATGCCTGACTCCAGATAGCCATCTAATGTGCCCTTGTAGAAAAAAACAGTGTGATCGTTTTTGATACCTACAGCATCTGAAAATCCATCTCCATCCATATCTCCCGCTGGAATGAGGGTAGCGTTGATGGTTTGGTCAGGTGACGCATTGCTGGTATTACTCCCAAAAAAGACCAGGGTTTTGTTAACGAAGTCTGTAAGATCAGCTGTTTCAATATCAAAAACATTATCATATGTCCTGATTAGGTCATCCTGACCATCACCATTTATATCTCCTGCACCAAGGCCAAACCCCTCAGGTATTATTGGGATTAGTATATCTTCTTCCCAGTTTATGGTTTCAAATTGATCAATGAAAAAGACTTTTTTGGCCTCGTTATTTTCGGTGCGGTTTTGATTCGTTGTGAGATTTTGCAAAAGAGAAGGCTCGTCGTAGTCCGGGTCTTCAATGCCGCCGGACTGAGACTGAGCAAGGGATATGCGTGTGCTGATTAAGAAAAGGAGCATTACACTACTGAGAACTTTTTTCATAGTGGTTAAAGAATTATAATTTTAATTTTTTAGTTATCAAGAACCTTGATGGATCATTTATACTTATTTCAAAGATCTCTTCATTAATTTACTTTGATGTATTGTACCATTGAAGTCTTTTAAGCGGTTTGTACATCTACTTGAAGTAATCTGTCTCCCAGCTCATCATATTACAATGCCATCGTATTGTATGACCAGTGCTTACCGACGGTTTATGATGCCAAATGGATTAATTCTGGACGTTTGTACCGGGGTCTTGCCTTTGGGTTTTCAAGTATACTACCAAGTCAGGTAGTTACTTTTTATGATTTTTTAGTTTTATTGAATGAGATCTTTACGTGTCTGTCGCCAGCTGGCAACAAAGGCAAAGGTATAAAAAAAGTTAAGAATGGTCAGAAATCAAATGAATGGAATTTAGGTGCTTCGTCGAAGTAATTTCTCCTTCAGTTACCCCGCCTCCTTATTAGCCAGTTGCCCACAAGCTGCATCAATGTCCTTTCCGCGGCTTCTTCTCACGCTCACAGTAACACCGCGGTCTTCCAGATATTGGCTGAATTTGTCCAATGTTTGTGGGTCCGTGTTAGTGAAGGAGGCATTGGAAATAGGGTTGTATTCAATGATGTTGACTTTGCTGGGTACCCTTCTACATATTTTTGCCAGTTTCTCGGCGTCCTCCAGTGTGTCGTTGAAGTTGTAAAACAGGATGTACTCAAAGGTGATCTTGTTTCTCGTGGCTCTGTAAAAATAGATCAGCGCTTCTTCCAGCGCTTCCAGCGTATTACTTTCATTGATTGGCATGATCTGGTCCCGCTTTTTGTCATCGGCGGCATGTAGTGACAGCGCCAGGTTGAACTTTACCTGATCATCTGCCAGCTTTTTGATCATTTTGGCAATGCCCGCCGTAGATACGGTGATTCGCTTTGGAGACATCCCCAGACCTTCCTGGGAGGTAATATACTCTACAGATTTTAAGACGTTGGCATAGTTGAGCAGTGGTTCGCCCATGCCCATGTACACAATGTTGGTGAGCGGATGCTGGTAGTTTTCTTCAGCCTGGTTTTTAATGGCCACCACCTGGTCATAGATTTCGCCAGCGTCGAGGTTGCGTTTGCGGTCCATATAACCGGTAGCGCAGAATTTACACGTGAGTGAGCAACCTACCTGGGAAGAAACACATGCAGTCATCCGGTCATCGGCTGGGATCAATACCCCCTCTATGAGGTGTTCATCGTGGAGTTTGAAGGCTGACTTGATGGTTTTGTCACTACTGACTTGCTGCTCGTGAATGGCCACAGGCCTGAGGACAAAGTGCTCATTGAGCATTTCGCGAGTGGCTTTTGACAGGTTGGTCATTTCGTCAAATGACTGGGCGGACTTTTTCCACAGCCATTCATATACCTGCTTGGCTCTGAAGGCTTTCTCTCCGTGACTTGTCATAAAGTCTTTGATGTTCCCAAGAGATTGTTTCCTGATATCTGCTTTTGTACTCACAGGCGCAAAGGTACGGTGTGGAATTGAGACAATAATGATAAATTGCTGAGAAAGGCAATTCTCCCCAATGGCACGGCTTCAGATTCCTCTTGTTATGGTATTTTGTACTTAAGATAAATTCAGATGCCTGCTACATAAGTTCTAATGGAGATATTACAAATTAATTTATAACTTTTGAAGGACTACCTATGAACGTTAATTGTGCATAGATTAGTGGACCGCATAATCATGTCAATGTTTTTGTATGCTTAAAGCCCTAAGTGAAAATCTTACTTTTCTACACTGTTTCCCAGTTAAAAGGAAGCGCCCAATACTCATTTGCCTGTTTTTTTTGTGTTGCTGGAATGGATTACATGCACAATCCAATGACCTCGACAGTTTGAATCGCGTATTTCAAAATATTGAAGATGATAGCCTGCTCATTGCTAAATTACAAGAAAGCGCAACCTACTACAGAAACAGGGATGCTGAGTTACACCTGCATGTTATTAACATTGGGCGTTCTGCTGCGGCTGCAATGAAAAAACGATCAGAGGAGGCTGGTTTTATAAGAGAGCTTGGAATTTATTATCGCAAGAAAGGAAACCTGGACTCGGCCGTTCTCAATTATAAACGTTCTTTAAGCATTCATGAAAGTTTAAAAGACAGTTTCAACCTTCACGTTGTCAAAAGTTCTCTCGCCAATGCACTCAAGGCAAAAGGGGATTACCAGAATGCGATTTTACTGTTCAATGAAGCCATTGCCTATTTTGATCGCCAAGGTGAAAAATACGAACGGCGGGCACTGATTACGCAGTTTAATCTGGCAGGTGTTTACATAGAAATGAAAGAATGGACCACTGCTGATGAGCTGCTGGAAAAGCTCTTTTCTGCACCAGAGGTTAAGAAGAATGGCGCACTTTTGAGGGCGGTGTCCATTAACCTTTGTGCCATCAAGCAAGAAATGAATCAGTTAGATGCAGCACTGTCCTATGCCAGGACCGCAGAAGGCCTGGACAATAACCCCAGAAGTCTGGCAGATTTAAATGTTAATATTGGTGCCATATTTGAGAAGAAGAAAGAATATGATAAAGCCCTTCAATATTTTTTGAAAGGATTGGACTACTACAAAGATCTAGACAGCAAAATGGGGATCATACTGACTTATAACAACCTTGGGAATGTCGCTATTTTTCTCAAAAAGTACAAACAGGCAGAGACCTATCTGCTGGAGGCAGAAAAGTTGTTGGAGACCAATAAGAACCCAAAATCCTTATCCCATAATCAACAGATGTTTGCTGATCTCTATGAGCAAAACGGGAACCTTGAACAATCCCTGGCATACCTTAAAAAGAACATCGCATTGAATGATTCTATCCTGGGCGTGGAAAAACAGGAAGCCATTGCCCAGCTGGAAGTCAAATTTGAAACAGAGAAAGTAAAAAAGGATAAAGAACTGTTAGAGAAAAAGTCAACAATGCTTTTGTTAGAGAATCAGAAAAACAGGATTCTTTTAATGGCCTATCTCATGATCATCGCATTGCTGCTGGTATCTGGATACTTTTACATTAGCCGTATTAAAGCAAAGAAAGCGGCTTCTATTGCCGCCCTGGAACTAGAGGAGACCAAGCGAAGATTAGTCCTTGAAAAACAATACATCAGTTCGGAGTTAAAAGCCCTGAAATCTCAGATGAATCCTCATTTCATCTTCAATGTATTGAATTCGGTTCAGGAGTACATCATTAGCAATCATAAAACCGAAGCCAGTGAATATTTGGGCCGCTTTGCAGATCTGATCCGACGCTATTTGATCCATAGTGATTCAGAATACATTTCCCTTGAGGAAGAAATGGATAGTTTACAAACTTATCTGAGCTTAGAGGCCTTGCGTTTTGAAGATAGTTTTAACTACACGGTGACGGTTACAGAGTCCATGGAGCACACGGACTATCAGATTCCCACCATGTTGGTGCAACCATTTGTAGAGAATGCCATTGCCCATGGACTATTGCATAAACAGGGCGAGCGTAATTTGGTTATTTCGTTTGCCAAAGGGGAGGGAAATACCATATCCTGTACAGTAGAAGATAATGGTGTTGGAAGGTCGTATTCAGGAGAGATAAAAAGTAAGAAAAGTAATCAATACCCATCCTTTTCGCTTGCTGCCATTGAGGAACGGTTACAATTGTATGCGGTAAAAACGGATGAAAAAGTATCGTATAGAATTATTGATTTAACAGAAGATGATATGGCCACTGGTACCAAAGTAATTTTAAGCCTCCCAATAAAAGAAAGATCATGAAAGCAGTACTGATTGATGACGAAAGAAAAGCAAGAAATTTGCTCAGGGTACTCCTGGAGGAGAATTGCCCTAAAGTGAAAGAAATCCATACTGCGTCCTCACTGCTGGAAGGAATCGACCTGATCAGAGAAGTGAGACCACAGGTTATCTTTTTGGACATCGCAATGCCCAATCATTCCGGTCTTGAATTGTTGGATTTTTTAGACCCGGAAGAACTTACTTTTGAGATCATCTTTACCACTGCTTTCAATGAGTTCGCACTTCAGGCATTTGAGTTGTCAGCGATTGATTATTTACTTAAACCCTTGACAGCCTCCAAGTTGGTCAAGGCCGTAGATAAATGTTCTGCTTTATTGGGTAATTCTCAGATAGACGAAAAGTTGAAGGAGCTTAAGGAGAGCCTGACCTTAGAGGAGTTCAAAAAAATAGGATTACCGGTTTCCACAGGGATTAAGTTCGTTGAACTAAAAGATATCATCCTTTTTGAAGGAGAAGGAATGTATGTGAGGGTCTATCTGGTCAATCAAGATGAAATCCTGATCAGTAAGCCGCTCAAGTACTTTTCCGATTTACTAGAAGGGATTCCCTATTTCTACAAACCGCATAAGTCTTTTTTGGTGAACCTTAGATACATCAAGGAATTTGTAAAAAGTGATGGTGGTTATGTGGTGTTGGACAATGAAAAAACGGTCTCTGTGAGCAAGGAAAAACGCAGTGAGTTTTTAAGAATTGTCAGTAACATCTAGCCCAGCCCGATCAGGCATCATATATTCTCTCAATTTGTTTATGCTGGAATTGGAAGTTGCGCATGCATTTCTTTTTTAGTTCCACCCATTACCTCGCCCGTCGCAGTCTTACAATTCAGGTTAACCCGAAAAATTCGCGGGGCCGCTTAACTGCTGGGACTAATTTGTCCTTAGGTTGTTATTGTCTGATCGTGACTCGTAGTCAAACAGCGTAATTGCTTTTTTCTATTCAGAAAGGCACACCCAGAAAATGGGTGTTTTCTTTTTGCTAACGGTTGTGGTTTGGTCTGGAAATCAATCACTTGTGTGCGGGACCGCCCAGGCAAGGACTTAGTTTGTCATGAATAATTACGGTTAATAAGTTGAAACTTCGGTTTAATAAGGTGACTGCATTTACTTAGGCAAATCATTTTGACATTTGAGGCATATTCTATTTAAAACATACGCAATGAAAAATATGCTAAGGCCAATAGCGGCCGTACTTTTGTTGATAGTCTGTGGTTGCAATACAGACGATGATGGGTTAAGTAATACCCCCCCTGCAATACAGGCACAGTCCTTTAGTGCTTCGGAAGCAGTTTCTGACAGCGAAGACCTGGGTACCGTGGTTGCCTCCGATGCGGATGGTGACGACCTGAGTTTCAGTATAGAAACCAATGACAATAATCTCTTTGAGGTGACAACTGCCGGCGTTTTAAGTCTGGCACCAGGGCAGACATTAGATTTTGAAGATGAGACCATTCATACGATCACCGTCAGCGTTTCTGATGGGCAGTCTGCTGCAACGGCAGACATTACCATCAATGTGATAGATGTTGATGAAAATACAGCTCCGGTAATCAATGACCAGGCCTTTACCTTATCTGAAAATGCAGGCCCGGTTGATTTTTTACAGGTAGTGGCGTCAGACATGGATGGAGATGCGTTGACTTTTACGATTACTATGAACAGTGATGATATATTTAACATTACTGATGACGGTTTACTAAGTGTCAGTAGTGGGATTAACCCTTCGTTTAATTTTGAGGTAAAGCCCGTACACAGCCTGATAGTGGAAGTGTCTGATGGTACGCTGAACGCAAGTGCTACCATTACTATCAATCTTGAAGATGCCAATGATCTTCCCAGTGTGGCTGTATTCAATGAAACTTTTACCGTAGCAGAAGACATTGCAGATGATGTTGTCATCGGAAATTTTAATGCTACTGATGAAGACGGAGATGCTTTGACTTATGCGATTACCAGTAATGTATCTGTCAGTGCCGGGGTAGACCTTTTTGAGATCAATTCAACAACTGGTGACATAAGCCTCACGGCAGTACAAAGTTTAGATTTCGAAACTGCCACTACACACACCATTACCCTTGAGATAAGCGATGGACAAGGCCAGATAAACCCAACAGCTGTCATCAATGTCACTGATGTGAATGAATCGCCTGTCACTGTGACTACGCTGGCTGGAGGTGATACAGGAGGGGTGCCATTTGATATTTCCAGAGGCATCGCAGTAGATGCAAATGGAGACATACTGGTGGCTGTCAATTCCAATAACGTCATCAGAAAAGTGACGCCAACAGGTACCGTCACTACACTCAGCCTGGCAGACATAGCGCAGCCATGGGGTATCGCTGTTGACAATGACGGCGTCATTTATGTAGGAAACTCGAGTGGAAACAGAGGGTCTGTCATTGATGCTCATACACCGGATGCGTCAGGGGCATTTACATCCGCTCTTTTTGTAAGTGGAGGTAGCGGTTTTGCAGATGGTACTGCTACGGATGCGCTTTTCAATTTACCCTATGGGATGACCTTTGATAGTGAGGGCAGTCTGTATGTGGCAGACCGGAATAACCATGCTATCCGGAAAGTAACCAAAGACCGCGTTGTGACCACCTTTGCAGGTATGGGAGGTGTGTCAGGTAATGACGACGGTAACGGTACTGCAGCGACTTTCAGCAGACCATATGACATTGCCATTGACGGGCAGGGTAGCCTGTATGTGGCTGATTTCCTCAACCATAGCATCCGAAAAGTCACCGCTTCTGGTGAAGTGACGACTTTTATTGGTGGAACGCGGGGTGACATGGACGGTATGGGAACAGCAGCTCAAATATCCTTCCCGACAGGTATTTGCTTTGACAGCAATGACAATCTCTACATTGCAGAACTAAATGGAAATATCAAAAAAATTAATATCACATCTGCCACAGTGACCACGTTGGTCAATATTCCTACTAGCAGCAATGGCCTTAATAACCTTGAGATTAACAAGGCTGGAACTGAGCTCTATGTAACAACTCCAGATGCCATTGTGAAAGTCGCATTTGAGTAATTGATTGACAACTTAACAACCATAGTACCCAAACTCACCTAGTGGGTTTGGGTATGTCATGATATCCAGACCATTGCTGGTTGAAAAAAAGCCTTGTTGAGTGCCCGGTTAGCACGGAAGACCTGTGTACAGCCAGCTTCAATTTTTCTTTTCTCCTCAAAAAGTGTTTTCTTGGCAGCATCATCACATGGAAAATCAGTTATTCTGTGTGGTAAGGTACTCACACAAAACCCTTTTATATGGTCGTCTCTAGCTGGATAGACAGAATCAATACAGTCATTGGAAGCCTTTTTTCGTGGTTAACAACTGTGCTGGTCATCGTCATCTGTTTTGATGTATTGATGCGCTATGCTTTTACCAGCAGTTATGCTGCTGTTACTGAGATGGAGTGGCATCTGTTTGCAGCTATCTTTATGCTGGGGGCTGCTTATACTTTGAAGCATGACAAGCATGTGCGGGTAGATGTTTTCTATGCCAACTTTTCTGAGAAAGGCAAGGCCTGGGTCAATTTGCTTGGTACCATATTGTTTCTGCTGCCCTTCTGCTTTGTGGTGATCCAATCTTCCATACCCTTTGTGCAAAATTCCTTTAAAGTGCTGGAAACCAGTCCGGACCCTGGAGGACTACCGGCTCGCTACATCATCAAATCAGTAATCCCACTCGGCTTTACCCTGCTGCTGTTGCAAGGCATCTCTGAAATTTTGAAAGCTTTGAAAACCCTGTTGAAATGAGCGAATACTTACCGATTATCTTATTTGGGGTGATATTTTTAGTGATTCTTTCCGGTTATCCGGTAGCGCTGACGCTAGGAGGTCTTTCCGTGTTGGTGGGCATCTTCGTATTTGACATTGACTTTTTCTACCTGCTGTCATTGAGGGTCTACGGGACCATGAGCAATTTCGTGCTCATTGCCGTGCCGCTGTTTATTTATATGGGGATCATGCTGGAGAAGTCCGGCCTGGCAGAGAGCCTGTTGGAAACCATGGCCATGCTCTTTGGCAGGTTCAGAGGGGGGTTGGCCATTGCAGTGGTCATTGTGGGTGCCATGTTGGCGGCATCCACTGGGATTGTTGGTGCTACCGTAGTGACAATGGGGCTTATTAGTCTGCCTACCATGTTGAAGCGCGGCTACAGCAAATCACTGGCCACAGGAACCATCGCTTCCGCTGGGACACTCGGTCAGATCATTCCGCCTTCGGTGGTATTGGTGTTGCTGGGCAGTGTGCTCAATGTATCTGTTGGTAACTTGTTTCAGGCGGCTGTGTTGCCGGGAATCTTATTGGTAGTTTTATACCTGATCTACATTGTGGTGGTAGCTACTTTCTCTCCTGAAAAAGCTCCCATGATGCCAGCCGAAGAGCTGGAACAGTTTTACAGAGAAGGGATGTGGAAGCGTGTGATCCAGGCTTTTTTACTTCCTCTGTTACTGATATTGGCAGTGCTGGGTTCTATCTTTGCCGGTATTGCCAGTCCTACAGAAGCTGCAGGCGTAGGTGCGCTGGGCGCAACTATTTTGACGCTTATCAGCGGGAAGTTTTCGCTCAAAGTACTGAAAGAAGTGATGCGTGAGACAACCTTTCTCACCTCTATGGTTTTCATGATCCTCATTGGCGCCACTGCTTTTTCCCTCGTTTTTCGAGGTCTGGAAGGGGATGACTTGCTCATCAGTATGATACGGTCGGCAGAACTTTCGCCAGGCGCATTTTTGGCGGTGGTATTACTGGTAGTTTTTGTGGTTGGGTTCTTCATTGACTTCATAGAGATCGTTTTCATTATAGTGCCGGTGGTGGCGCCCATTTTTACGGCGTTGGGCATAGACCTGGTTTGGATAGGTATACTGCTGGCAATCAACTTACAAACCTCATTCCTTACACCGCCATTTGGTTTCGCGCTCTTTTATCTGAAAGGTGTGGCACCTGACTCGGTGAAAACAACAGATATTTACAAAGGAATCATCCCTTTTGTGTTGATTCAGTTGTTTTTCCTCGTCATGCTCATTGTGTTTCCCGAGATCGTTTCGTTTTTACCTTCACTACTGGCTGATTGAAGTAAATTGAGGCTTTCCAGATCTGGTGTTGAGGTCTTGATCGTCCATTTTGCACTCTTATGGCAGGTTCTTCAAAAAAATATCAAAAAAAGTGATTTCGGTTGTCACATAATAGGGAGAACTCATACTCTTCTATTAGTAAATGATAATTTTTTTAAGGAAAAACACATCACCAAAATATCAATAGCATTAACACAAAGTCCTCTGATACTGGCCGACCATCACCAGGTGATATCAGCAAAAAATTTTAATTAGGTTTGGATAGCATTTATGATAGATGAGAGCAGTAGCTCTCATTTATTTTTTAGATACCTGTCATCATGATGATGGGAAAGTAATCCCGTAAGAATAAGGCAGAGGTCTGTCACTTGCCGGCAAAACATGCTTCAATAATTGATATTTACAAGGACTGGTTTCTTGTGTCTGGCAATCAGTCGTGAGGAGGTCTGGTAAAAAAACTCTAAAAAATACCGATCGGTATTTTTATTTCATTACCTTTACTT
>ERZ1740068.390-NODE-390-length-22692-cov-10.505500_pt1 | contig 22692 bp, 26 predicted proteins | sample MGYA00581735_ERZ1740068 | MGnify/ENA primary metagenome ERZ1740068 (study PRJEB43018, sample SAMN04849740) | marine metagenome | isolation source: floating plastic debris | place: Pacific Ocean | collected 2008-08-30 | study: EMG produced TPA metagenomics...
GTTTAACCTGAAGCTGCCTGGTTTCTTTAAAGATCAGTATCGAAAAGCCACCCCATTTACGATGGTAAAATCCCATTCTGAACCGTACCCGGAAATGACATTGAGTTCCCATCTGCATGGATCTGTCTGGTTGGACACGTCAACTCCTGTCGCACTGACCTGTCCACCTCCCGATGGTTGATAGGGAATATCGAAAATGGCATATTCCAGGTTATGCAAAAACTCGAAAGCTTTGATGGCAAGGGCTGGGTGTAGGGCTTCTGCATCGCCACCGATAAGTATTTCCAGATCATCCAGGGCCAAAAATGCCAGGTTTTGTAGTTGAGAGAAAGGCAGCACCAAACCTTCTGTATTCAGCTCTGTCTGCCAAATGGTTTGATCGGAACCTCCCAGTCCTCCTGAAACTTCAAAATCCAGTTGTAGGAAATTCTCAAAATTGAAGAGGACCCAATCGTGGTAGTTTTCAAAGTCAAAAGAACGGTTATTATCCAGGTAGAACTGCAACCAGTTTTTCTCACCTACATAGACAAACCCCTCTATTTCCAGGGCTTCCAGTGCTGCAATACGGCTTTTGATGTTTTCTTCATTGATAAAATTCAACGGTAAGCCTATGTAGGAGCGGCTTCGCTGTGCTTCCTGCATTTGGAAATACTTCTCTGGAGGAATGTATTGCCTTAGTGCCGATGAGTTGGGTTGGATGTTCATTGAATTGTCTTTGTTGTTTTGGGTAGTCTCGAAGAACATTTGGGCGATCCACTTTCAATCATGTGCTCTTAATTGCGTGTTTTCAGTAGTAAAAGGATTAGTTTTTAGGTTTAACCAATGGATAAACGCGATTGTGGTATTTCAGTATTTTGAGGTTTTCCAGTTGTTTTGAAAATTGATAATGATAAGTGAATAAACAATGACAAAAAACCAACTCTGACTCCCTCACTTCAGTAATGACTTTCACTTTGTTTCCCAGGGAGTCAAAATCATATGAAACCTCTTGCCTGACGGTCACATCCGTCTCCGTGATCACTAGCGTATCCCCTGAAACAGATACTTCTCCTTTGTTTCTATTCGCACAATTAGCCAAAATAGAAAATTGCATATCAGTAAATCCATTCATAGTCTTCAGATGATGCAACCCAAACTTGGTATATCTCCCGAGAGAGTCAATGGATTCGGAGCAATTAACTTCAAACCCGGTGATAGCATTGGTGATTGAAACCTGTCCTAACGCTGATTGGGTGATCAATAAGATCAATAATGTTACTAAGTGCTGGTAAACTTTCATTAGGACTGGGATTGATAAATCGATGTCTGATTGGGTTCAAAAATAAAGACATATCGTATCCTTTTCAAGAATAAATGACTGTCACCACCGCTGATTGCCTGCAATCCCTTTCAGGCCGATCAATAAACAGCTCACTTTCTTTAAATTAGCCTTATGGGAAAGTCAAAAATCAAAACGGATCGGATCATTGCGTTTTCTGCCATGTCCATTAGCCTGATGACCTTGGTGATCTTCATCTATCAGACCAATTTGATCAGGGAGCAAAACAGACTGTCAGTCACACCCAGGCTCAGTTTCAATGAGCAGGAACTGCAAAACGACACCACCACACTCATCAGTTTTGAAATGCGCAACAATGGACTGGGGCCTGCCATCGTGGATTCTATTGCCATTATTTTTCACGGAGAACGCTACAAGGCAGACTACAGGGCCTTTTTCAGGACGCATACACCGGAGCTCTATCAATTTATCAGGATTCCCAATACAGTGTTGACTAGTGCTGGCGAAGCCGTACCTGCCGGAGAGAGCCTCCAGATGTTTATTGCCTCTGTTCCCCGTGCGTATCGGGAAATGTTAGAAAAATCCCGGGAAAACGGTGAGCTCAAAGATTTTGACGTGGAGGTATTTTATTCATCTATTTATCAGCAGCAGTGGAAAATCCGGTTGAAATCCCCGACTTCGGTGCCGCAGCCGGTGGAGTAGCCATGTAAGTAAAAGGGAGGTAGGCCGCTACCCCCCTCTGTACATTACAAATTCACACCCTTTAGAATAACAGAAACGTTATTGAAGTTTGCGAAGAACAAGTGAACAGTCCCTGGCTGGAAGGGAAATTTTGGTTGAAAAACCCGGTTGAGATCAAAGTGATTGGTTTTGGCAAAAGGCCCGGCGTAGCATTGCTGGCGGCCATCGATGATCGTGTCAGGCACTACCGGCCATTTACTTCCTGATTTCGCTCTGGAAGTGCTTGATGATCAGGTCGGAGTATTGATCCAGGGCTTTCAATACCAGTTCTTTGTACTTAGCCTCATCGGCTTTCACCACAAAGGTGCCTGTGGTCTTGGTATTGATTTGTAGTCCTTTTTTGATGGCTGCGGGCATCTGGCCTTTGTAAGAATCAATGTCCGTTGCATAGTTCTCGATCAGGTAGATGTTTTTGAGAAGGGTCGTCAGTGAAGCGCCACCGTTTACATCAACAAAATTCACATTGGTAGGGACGCTGTTGGTGAGCCCATTGCTACCCGCCCCCAGGTCTATACTGACTTGCGGCAGTACATTGGCACTGGTATTGGTGGTTACAAAGTCGTAGCCGGGACCGTAACCGGCACTTCTCCACCTTTTGGCATCTATGTCAAATCGTGCAAAATCCACGATGATGTCATAGCCCATCACTTCACCACCTATCTCTTTTCCAACTTTTTTGTAAAGCCCTGCCGTATTGAAGTTGAGGGCGCGGTTGTAGGGACCGTCATTGGCAGTTTTGACCACTATATGGCCATAACCTGCGCTGGTTCTCTCTTTTCTGTTCTGTTTTTCGGTCACCTTGGCAAAGCCTTTGGTACCGGAAACAGTTGACCAATCTACCGTCTCTATACCGATCGCCTCAATTTTTTTGTTGAACATCACAGCAAATTCATCGGCGATTTCCTGCATGGTCTGGTCAGAAACGCCTTCCAGAATAGCCCAGGATTTCACTGTTTGCCTTCCCTGCCCTTTGCCCAGCAGCACTGAGCTGGTCGTGATTTTTTTGAAATGTAGCGCACCGCAGATCAGACCCGCTTTTTTTGACTTTTTAACGACCTTCTTATAACCATTGTAAAAATCTTTCTTAACATTGATTTCTGAGAAGGAAGAGGCCACTTCACCACCCCTCGCGCGTTCTGTCCTCAGTTGTCCGTAGGCAGCTACCGATAGCAGGATGGCCATTGTTGTTATTAAAATTTTCATCTTGTTCTAATTTGTTTGTAATGGAATGTGTGTACTGTTCAATAAAGCGCTTTTGATATTTCAAAATTAGGCGGTTCAACAGTGCGAGGGTATCCGTGTCTCCCGGTAAAATCCATATACCGAGTACTAGGTATGTATTAGACTTTAGATGCTAGTCCTTAGACAGACGGGGTCGCCTAGACAAAAGAGCAAAGATTAAAGACAAAAGACCGGGTCGCGTAGACCGGGTCGCGTAGACCGGGTCGTATGAGCCCAAGGCTGTGCCTGGTCGGCAGACAGGTCCTCACAACCGTCCCACTGAGAGAACTATTACTAATCATTGTTGTCCGGTTAAATTTGAATCTACCTTCGCGGCTGCTTCGGCAGACGAGAAGATGTGGTTTCATTCCCCGACCCTCTGGGTCGGAAACGATATCGTTTGTTGTGCAAACGCCGTTTGATACCTCGGGTTTCTAACCCGGGGTTGTTCATTACCAGTAAAAAAGCCTGTTTATCGTAATTCAGAAGCTGTTTTGGTAGTTTCTGAAAAGTAAGCCCCTTCTGGTTGTGGTTTGATTGTATCATCTTGCTTTGTTCATTTTTGTCCCGGCCGGGAACGGCTTGGCACAAAAACGAATCGCACCGCAGCGGCGGCCGTCAACGACCCGGCAAAAAGGTCAATGGGACCGCCCATGCGGCCAGAATAAACCCTCTAACCTGGTATTTTCCTGGACACCAGTGATTACTAATCACTCATCATCCATCACTAATTAATAAGCGATTCCTCAAATCTCACTCTCACTCTGGTTCTCCCGCTCACTCTGTTGCTACAAGTCCTCCGTCTTCAGCAGTCTGTTCCCTACATAGGTATAGGTCTCCGCTCCAATGTTGATGAATTCGCCGGGTTCAAAAACAATATCCGGATCATCCAATGCGACCATGATCGCTCTTGCCCCATCGTCGCCTAAGGCCACCGCCGAGATCACCCCCAGCCGGGTACTGAGCTGCGCGAGTGAGGCACTCATGCCCTGGACATTTGACAGTCCCACATCACCCACTTTTGTAAGGGTATTGTCCCTTGCAATGCTATAATTTCGAAATACGTTTCTCCCGGTTTCTGATGGTTCTGATATGACTGTATATAATACTCCCGTTTCATCAATGCCATAAGAAGTTTCAGCCCTGATGATCGGTTCCAGCACATTGGTTCCTGGCGTATAGCGGAAGGTTTGGAAGGTGCCAGGAGCAATCACCCGCTCATAGACCAGGTAGTATTCCTCCATATTGGGAGAGGCGTAGACATGGCGACCCTTTAAGGTACTGGTAGGAAAATTTTCCAGGGTGATTTCTTCTACATTGGCAGGATCGTCCACTGATGACCGGAAGATGGTCTCTTCCAATATGCCGATGTACTGACCACTCCTGTTGGCCCCAAAGGCTCTGCCAATTGCCGGATGAGGCTTCCATCGGTTGTTCTCTAAGATCCAAGGTCGGCCCTGAACGTTGACACATACCTGATCAAGGTGGGTTTTTGAAAGGTCAAAGACAAAGGACTCCGCGTCATTCGTAGTGACATAAGGATAAGAAACTTCATCATTGATTTCATCCAGTGCCAGCAGCCCTGCAGATCTGGATAAAAATGCCCCAAAATGCAATTCTTCGGCAAAGTAAAACTTACCGTCTTTCTGCGCTATCAGGGGATTCCAGGACAATTCCACAGACCCGGTGTAAATTCGTTCAACCAAACCACTGCCTAAATCGATTTTACCGATAAAGTTTCGATTGTCGTTGGTTCTGTTGTAAAAAACCTGTTCTGACATTAGTGCATACAATGCATTGCCCTGAAGCTTAAAAGTTTTTACTACCGCACCAGAAGAAGGCGGCGTAAGTTGGTTTTCCACCTGGTTGATCAGGTCATAGCTTAGGAACCGATTGGGGCCAATTTGAATGTAGGCGATATCGTCAGTAATGGAAAAGGTAGGGGTGAGGTTGCCAATGGCTCCAAAACTCACGACCTCCTGCCAATCCGTTTCAGATTCCAGCCTGGTATATAACCCACGAAGGTTGATGGTCACGAACCTGACCTCCCCATTGATTTCAACTACTTCATTCCTCGAATACCTTCCTCCTGGAGTTGTGATCACTTCTAATTCATTGGCGCCAGCATCGCTGAAAAAAAGAGCACCCCGGCTGGAAGAAGGTCCGTTGGCCGCTTCGTAGTAGGCCCTGTTACCAATTTTGCCCAGGTACCTGGAGTTCACCCACTGGAGACCACCAATTTCCTCTATCAGGTTACCGTTGACATCAAACTCGCGGATAGGCCTGGCAAATTGATCTGTTGCCAAAAAGTTGCCATTGGGCAAAGGCATGACACTTTGAAGTTCCAGACCTGGTACAATAGGTGTGGTTTCCCATCCTTGCATGGGGTCGGTACTGCTCACCAGCAGGTAAGACCTGCTTACACCACCATAGGAGATGATGCCTCTGAAAGTACCAGCGTCGTCCAGGTACCAGCGAAAGTGATCGGGATTGAGCGGTATTTGTGCCACTGTGCTAAAACTGATGGTGGCACCATCGGGTGGGGTTTGGTCTACCGGGTCAGGATCGTCCGGGTTGCACCCGGCAATCATCAAAAAGGCCAAAAGGAGTAAGTAGAGGGTTATGTGTTGTGATCTCATTTCTATATTGGTCATGTATGCTGTGTAATGATTCAATGATGCTGATTTGGCTGACTCGTGTAAGCGGTTCTCAGATAGTGTCTTTCAATGATCCGGGGCCTTTAAGTGAGACGCTTGATCCCTGTAGGGTACCAGTGAGACTGGGCGTCCCCGATGCTGGCACCAGGTTTTTCATAAGCAACGAAGTTTGCTACATTCTTAGAATGACACTTCTGTAAAACTGCCTTCGCGACTTAATTCAAATGATTGGAAATTACTTTCAGAAGTACCCGAAAAGCGGAACCGGCCTGAAATACGATTACCATCTACGTTACGTTCCACCTCGGTGATGACCACTTGCATATCATTGACACTGGTGATAGGACCGCTGCTAACGGCAAATCCAAGGGAAGCCTCCGTATCAGATAGATTGTAGGTTTGTTCACCAATCAGACTATCTTCGTCAGTCAGGTTTACATGCACTGTTTCTGCTCCCCGGATAAAAGAGAGTCGCATATATTCGTAAGTATTTCCCTGAACGAGGTAATTTCCCGGGTTGACTACTACTCTGACGCAGTTGTCATTGACGAGGCCATTTTGATCGTCATTACAGGGTGATTCTTCATTGCCCAGATCGCACCCACAGATACAGATGATCAGACTTAGGCAACAGATAAAAAGACTTTTTTTCATACTCTTAGCCTCTATTGATTATAAATATTCAACCCAAATGACATCTGTGCATAGAATCCGGAGATAGGGCGGGAGCCGATCTCTGCAGTATAGACGGGATTGAGTTCCAGACCTTTCTCCTTCTCTTTGTAGGGATTTTTGTTCCATTGAAACCCTACCCGGAATCCGAACATCCCATTATTATCAGGATCACCCATCAGGTCATCGGCGATCGTTCTGGAAGGTATGATGAGTGCATCCAGGTAGATACGGGTCTGGCCGTGACCATATTTGTAGTCATCGCCTACCTTGGTTTTCACAAATGCCTGAGACAACTTTTCCCAACCAACATATATCCCGGTATTGGTGTAATTGGTCTCGGTGGTGAGGCTGGACTCATCTTTGAAATCAAACCCTGATTTTTTGAGGTACAGACCGCCTCTGGGCCCCATTTGGTTCAGATAAGTACCTTTGACAGTAAAGTATTTTGTTTCATCGATGTATTTATCATCGTCTACCCTGGCCGCGTATAGTGTTGTTTTGAGGATTACAGGGACATCTTTTTTGACTTCTTTGCTCATGATGGGTAAAAACCCACCTGCTTCCAGGTGAAACCCAGACCCTTTGCCTCCTACCTGCAATACATTGTAGCGCGCCAGTCCTTCCAACTTCAGTTTTTCGGTCAATGACCAAAATACAGTGCCTCCGGTATAGAGGTTGATTTCTCCTTGTGATCCGCCATCAAGACCCAGTGGTTCTACGGTGATGTAACTGCCCGGCAATGCCCTGGGGTTGTCTTCTATCAAAGTATAGGTGGTATTCTGGGCCATTGCCAAACTGGCAGAAATGACCCAGACAAGTGTTAATAGCTCTTTCATAATCCTTATTTTTTCCAAAGTTCTTTTAGAAAAACCCCGATCTCAATCAGGGGAAAAGGGTAAATTTCAGATACCGAGTACTCGGTAGATTTGACCATTCACCTGGAAAAAAATTTCTAATTCTGCTACTTTTTAATTACCTTACTTAGCAACACTAGTACAGAATTACATCTCATCAAAAAAGCAATATTAGCAGCTCGCCAAAGGAGAACTGTTAACATTATCCGGAGAGATTATCAAATAGTAGCTTAAAATAATAATCCTGCTGTGAATCACTCCAAGAGTATAAACGCCCTTTTATCATTCATTACCTAATCAACAATTGCCAATAAGAGCCTTGCCTCTGCAGATTTCGGTTTGTGTCTTCATGAGACATGAGGCGGCTTCTTTGGCAAATTGTGTACTTTCATGCCCAAATCCTATGCAAGCCGCTCAAGGCTCTTGCTCCAACCGGGCGGCGGCGCCTCCAACTGCTTTGCTCGAATACAAGTCAATCAACTGAATTTTAAATAGTTACTAGATTTTAGCTTAACACTAGCATCTACCTGGTAAGTGTGATCCCGTAGTTTTTCGGCTTGGTCCTATTTATCCTGGTAAACAGGCAGTCCATAGAATACCTTTGGGCCCACTGTTATTATTTCATGGAATCAGTGTATTTTTAACACGCCACTAATTGTTATTGACATGATTCCAGCCACCAGGAAATTACTGGTTGTCGCAGTGATATTGACGATCCAGTGTCAACTCTTTGCACAAAAATCTATTTTGGATAGTTTGAAGGCTGTTCATAATCGGCTTGATGGCGATGCCAAAGCGTATAATGCAGTCAAGCTTGCAAAAAGAAGCCTCGATAGGAAAGAGGCGCTCTCCTATAGCAAGCAAGCGCTTGATTTGGCAACTACAGACACCACCGAACTACTGGCCATGAACCAATTGGCCTGGGAGTATAAGAATCTCAAACATTTTGACAGCGCCCTCACGGTCCTCCAGAAGGCGGAGTCAATGGCACAGGGAATCGACTTTCCTCAGGGACTGGCCGATGTTTATCAAACATGGGGCAGCGTTTACTCCAATCAATCTCTGTACGACTCAGCACTGCTTTTTCAGCAAAAGGCACTGAACATACAGGAAAAGACCGGTGACCTGGAAGGGATGGCGTCGTTGTACAATAACATGTCCATCATACACCAAAGTAAAGGGGAGTATCAAAAGGCCAGAGAGATCTTGACCAGGTCACAAAGTATCTGGGCCAGACTGAGGCGTCAGAAAGAAATAGGGGACAGCTACCTCAACATTGGGACACTCTATTTTTATCAGGGTCATGTTGACTCCTGCGTGATGTTTATCACCAAGGCACTGACCATCTATGAGGAACAGGAATTACCTAACTTTCAGGTTTATGCGCTGGCTAATCTGGGCATCATTTATTCCGAAGAATTGGGCGATGACGAAAAAGCCGCCACGTATTTTCAAAAAATCATTGACATTGAAGGACAAGTCAATAGCAAGAACCTTGTTAGTTTGGCATTGAATGGCCTGGCGCTGATTGAGAAAAAGAAAAGGAATTACGCGAAGGCTACTTCCCTGTTTGAAAGGGCACTCATCATTAGTAAAGCCAATCAGAATAACTATGAGATTTCCGGTATTTTGACTAATCTCGCCGGGATTAGTTTGGAGCAGGGAGACTTTGCAGACGCCAGGGCGAGGTATGAGAAGTCTATTGCCATCAAAAGAAGCATTGGTGACAACAGAGAATTGATCATCCCTTTAACCGGACTGGCGGATGCTGAAATAAGATCAGGAAATCTGTCGGTTGCTAATAAATTACTGGATGAGGCCTATGAGTTAGCAGTTGCTACAGGCAACAAAACCAGCGAACGGGAAGTGCTGCAAATGCAGATCAGGCTAAGTAAAGCTCAGGGCACCTACAAAGAGGCGGTTGCGCTTTATGATCAATTTATTGCGGTCAAAGATTCTATTCTCAATAAAGACAAGATCGCTGCAATAGAGGATGTAAAAGGCAAGTATGAGACCGAGAAGAAGGAACAGGAAATTGTCCTGCTCAATCAGGAAAACGCCCTCAAAGAAGCAAGCCTCCAGCGAAATACCTTACTGATATTTGGCCTGGTAGCGCTGCTGGTCATTTTACTGCTGATTTTCTACCTGATCAGAACCCGTACTGCGCAGCAACATCAACAGGTGTTACAAGAACAGAAGATCAGGATGCGGGAAACACAAATGCAGGCCGTCATTGATTCTCAGGAGCGAGAGAGAAAGCGGTTCGCGACCGACTTGCACGATGGCATGGGACAGCTTGTTTCAGCGCTTCAACTCAACATCCAGTCGATGAAAGCAGCTGGCAATGACCTGGAAAAGAGGGATACCCTATATGGCAACTCTACCCAACTGCTGAAGGACGTCCACACGGAGATCAGAAACATTGCTTTCAATTTGATGCCTCAAACGTTGGTGAAAGAGGGTTTGAAAGCGGCCATTATTGAGTTAGCCAGAAAGGTAAACAACACCGAAGGCATCACTGTACATCCCACATTTACCGATTTTGACCGGCGTCTTAGCGAGATTCAGGAAGTGTCCATTTATCGGGTAGTGCAGGAGCTATTGTCCAATATCATGAAGTACAGCCAGGCCAAAAATGTTTATATTGGCATTACCGGCTATGAGGAGGAAGTGGTGGTGACTCTGGAAGACGATGGCATAGGCTATGACCTTGACCAATTCAAGACCAGTGAAGGCAACGGCTGGCGAAATATCAGTTCCCGGGTCAATTTGGTGCAAGGCTTTATAGAAATAGATACCAGGCCGGGTGGTAAAGGTTCTTCAGTGATGATGGAGATACCTACAAAAGAAAAAGTAGGGGATGAGGTAGCCTAAATGTGGAAAACACCAGGCGATCACCATCGATGATGTATAATTATTGCACCATGCTTCGTTATGATGGTTGATAAATCAATTGAGCCCTGAGTGGGGACAGCTATTTTTAAGGTGATTTTGACAAGGTAAAAGCCTTGTGTCTCTCAGGGTAAACATTAAACAGATATAATATGGAAATCTTAAAACCAGAAGAAGCAGCACAGATTTTTGGAGGAACGGGCACTCGTGTGCAAACAGATGATGCGGTAGCGGCGTTGGATGCCAACCCCTATGGCTAGACCTGACCTACCGAGTAATCGGTAGATAGCAAATACCGTCATTTGGTGATGGTAAAACCGTGAGTTGCTGTGTTATTTTGAGCATCAATCAGAATTGGCACAGTCAACTCAATGGTAAAAATATTTGAGCATATCAACTTAGGTTTTAGTAAAAAGATGGACAAGTACAGTATTTTACTGGTAGATGATCACCAGATCTTATTGGAAGGTACAAAAACACTGATCAACTCTTCGCAACTGTTTGCGGTGCGTGCAACAGCGACCAATGCGGAAGAAGCCAGAGAACTGCTTAAGGCCGAAGATTTCGACATCCTGATTACCGATTATGAAATGCCCGGAATGAGTGGGATGGAATTGGTGCAGCTGGCCAAGGCCTCTTGTCCCGATATTAAGACCATCATTCTGAGCATGCACGATGACCCGTCGGTGGTGAGGGAACTCCTTAAGATGGGAGTGGACGGCTATGTGCTCAAGAATGACACCCATCAGAGCATAGAGCAGGCCCTCGACAAGGTAACGAGGGGTAAGAAATTCCTCAGTGAAGACATTTCAGAGATACTCATCCAGGGTATTGACCAGGAGAAAAGTACCAACCTGACTCCCCGGGAAGTTGAAATTGTGAAGTTGATCGCCAAAGAGTACAGTACCAAGCAAATTGCCGATATCCTCTTCATCAGCGAACGCACCGTAGAGACCCACCGTAAAAACATACTGAAAAAGACCGGAACCAGTAACCTGGTAGGCCTTATCAAATATGCGTATTCCAAAGACTTGATTTGAGTTACCAGGGTTCCTTCAGAGCTGCTGGTAGCGATTCCTGCGGAACTCAGTCGGATGCTATATCTGTCTTTAATCTTTGTTCTTTTGTCTGTGCTCTTTATCTAATGTCTAAATAAAAAAATACCCACCTCCGTAGTCACAGAAGTGGGTATTCTTGTTGTTTGAGCCGTCGAGGACCGATTTTAAGCTGGTACTAAAAGTACCATTTTCTTTGCAGGTGTCACTTCTACCATTGACACTGCCTGAAAAACTTAGAATACTTTGTAGATGCGGGTTCCATCCATTTCAAAAAGGAACTCGGCTGTTCTGTTCATTGTAACAATCTCCTTAGCTTTTTGAGCGTTCCATTCAGCTTCAGTTACTGTTAATAACAGCTCATCGTTGCTGTTATAGACTTCAACTTTTGAAACCTCATTCGATTCGATAACGTCCAGTTCGTTCATGTCTTCCAGCGATTTGAGCAAATCTTCGATCATCAATTTCTCTTCTTTGGAAGTTACTTTCTCAGCTTTCGCCGAATCACCAGGATTCGTTGATGTACCTTCTGTTGCAGACAGACTTGCTGTTGATAGCAACAGTGTCATCATAAGAAAAGCTGCTGTTCTTAAAAATCGAGTTGTGTTGTTGAGTGAATTTTTCATTGCTTTTTAATTTTGAGTATTGACCTTGTATCCTTCATATGCCAAAGCCTGTGCCATAATATCCAAGTATCTGATAATCAGTACGATAAAAAATGGCAGCTATTAAAAACTGTAACAAAAACGGACACTTTTGTTCAAAAGGGTTCGATAAAACCGAACAATCCAGTTGATGAAGCGGTAGATTAGGCATAAAGTTTTTACTTCAAATAAGGGTTATCACGGTATGTTTGCTATTGGTGGGGCCTCTTGGTGGCCGCAGATACCTGTGAAAACACTCAGTAACGGCGTACCGGTGACTGTATCTGTTATGATCAATTAATCGTGATAATGTCTAATAGTTAAATCATGAGCCTATTTACACGAAAGGAAAGAAATCAGCAATTGGCAAAAGGGAAATTGGTCAAGTATATCACCTATGCCATTGGCGAGATACTGCTCATTGTGGTCGGTGTTTTACTGGCAGTAATGATCAACACGAAGGTAGCAGATAGTAAAAACCGGGCAGCCATCAAAAATATCTATCTGCGGCTCTATGAAGACCTGGGTGAGGACATCAAGAAAGCCGATCAGCTGCTGCGGTACTATGCGCTTAAAGACTCGTTGATTTATGAGGTCATGAATGATCTTGTGACAGAAGAAGACTATTTAAATGTAGAGAATTACCGGCTACGTTCCTTGGTCATCACCTACGAAGTATTGGAAATTCAGGACCAGAGTTTCAAAAGTATAATGGCACTCAACAACAAAGTAACGCTCAAGCAAGATTCGGTATTTAGTAAGATTAAGTTACTGTATTTTGACAAAAAGTCTTCTGTGGAACGCAACAATGCCTACATCACCAACATGGTCATCGGAAACATCGATTGGATAAAGTTCAACACCTCTTGGTTTTCTAATTTCTATTTCATGGATAGGCCACCTACTGCCACGGAGATTGAGTTCTACCTGAAAAATGACATCTATCGAAATCTGGTGACTGAATATTCCCAGACGGGTCCCGGCAACCATGTGCGCAGCGTCTTGTCCTATCGCAAGTCTGCCGGGCAGTTGTATGCAGAGTTGGGAAACTACCTTGACATAGAAAACACCTCGATTTATGATGGTGCACAATATGAACAATTTATAGGAAGGTATAGCATTGAAGAAAACTCACTGGAGGTCGTGGTTAAAGATGCACAGCTTTATCTGGAACAAACAGGATACTCAGAGCAGATCATACCGCTAAGTAGCAATTGCTTTACAACCAGTGACGGTGGATTCTATTACATTACCCAAAATAGCAGCCAGCAGGTCACCGGTTTGCAGGTCAGATATGGCGGCAGTCGCTATAATCTACAGAAACAGATGGATCAGTAACAGTGGTAATTACAATGGGCTTTTTTTGGTTACAAATAATTTGTATCTACCGCAAACTGGTTTCTATCTCACCCCCTGGTAGTCTAACATAGCAGGCTTAATAAACTAAGTACTTTACTTTTTGCTGCTAAGCTAAAAGAAATGCACCCAAAAAAATGCCTAAATTAACTAACTCTTTATCAGCCTATTGATAAATACCTGTTTTAATAGGATTGTTGTCTGGGTCTTTGGATATGTGTTATCTAATCATTAGATTAATTCAAATAATTATTAAAAATATGAAAAAACCAATTTTCCAACGCTTTGAAGAAGAGCAACTGACCACAGAAGAACAAAAGAAAATTCAGGGTGGACTGGAACACAGAAGAAGAGCTTCTAAACGTAAATGTGGGCTAAGAAGGAAAAGATCTGGTGGATAGTATCAGGTTTATTTTCCAAAAACTAACTCAATTAACAAACTAAAACTTATTCTAAACTATGAAAAAACCAATTTTCCAACGCTTTGAAGAAGAGCAACTGACCACAGAAGAACAAAAGAAAATTCAGGGTGGACTGGAACACAGAAGAAGAGCTTCTAAACGTAAATGTGGTTTAAGAAGAAAAAGATCAGGTTGATCAGAAAATACTGAAATAACTCATTGTCATGAGAGACCACCGGAAAAGTTCAATGGATACTCTCATGACATTTTCTATTTTAAACGCTAGCGTACAAGCTTATCATGAGATTTGCACGACTTCACTCCTCTCAAGTGTGCAAGCGACGTTAGACATCCTTTACACCAGCCACCTTTCTCTTGTGTAGGTTTTTCTATCTTTCGCCGATGTTGGTGTTTTCCACCAACATCCTACGTATGTAATGTTGCTGATGCCGATGGCTGTGTCCTCACAGCCATTACGAAACCTTCTCTTTCAGAAAGTCAGCTGTATAATTACTTTTTAGCTTCACCATCTCTTCAGGAGTCCCTTCAAAGCAGATTGTCCCGCCTTCATCACCACCTTCAGGCCCCAGGTCTATGATCCAGTCGGCACTTTTGATCACTTCTATATTGTGCTCAATCACGATGACAGAATGCCCTTCATTGACCAGTCTGTTGATAGAATCCAGTAACTTTCGAATGTCATGAAAGTGCAACCCTGTGGTTGGTTCATCGAAAATGAAGAGAATATGGTCTTTTTTGTTGCCGTTGTTCTTGCCCAGGAACGAAGCCAGCTTCACCCGCTGTGCCTCACCACCACTGAGGGAACTGGAAGACTGACCCAGCGATACATAACCCAGCCCTACATCCAGTAACGGCTTCAATTTATTGACAATGGCCGCTTTGCCTTTGAAAAACTCAATGCTGTCTTCCACAGTCATGTCCAGTACTTCGCTGATGTCTTTGTCGTTATACTTGACATCCAGAATTTCCTTCTTGAAGCGTTTCCCACCGCAACTTTCACAGGTCAGGTAGATATCCGCCATGAATTGCATCTCAATTTTCACTGTACCCTCTCCTTGGCAGGTTTCACAACGACCGCCATCTACGTTGAAGGAGAAATGCGACGGCTTATAACCTCGCTGTTTGGCTACTGGCTGGTCAGCAAATAAACTTCTGATGGCGTCATAGGCCTTCACATAGGTCACCGGATTGGAGCGGGAGCTCTTGCCAATGGGGTTTTGATCGACAAACTCTATCTGTGTGATGGCTTTGTAGTCCCCATCCAGGCTGCCAAACTTTCCGGTTTGGTCGGAGACAGTACCCAGTATTTTTCCCAGTGCAGGATACAAAATCTTACGTATCAATGTGGATTTACCCGAGCCAGAGACACCGGTTACGACTGAAAGAACTCCTAAAGGAAAGGTAACCTTAAGGTTTTTTAAGTTGTTTTCCCGCGCCCCTGATACTGTGATCTTTTGTGTCCACTTCCGACGCAATTCCGGCATTTCGATCTCATCAGTGCCGTTGAGGTAGCGCGCCGTATAGGAAACCATTTCGTTGTCTATGTCGTTTTGAGTACCCTGGAAGACCAATTGGCCCCCATGTGTACCGGCACCCGGGCCAATATCAATGATCTGGTCAGCAGCTTCCATCACTTTTTCCTCGTGCTCTACCACGATCACACTATTGCCCAGATTCCGCAGGGTCAGCAATACTTTGATGAGGCGGTCGGTGTCGCGGGGGTGTAGTCCGATACTCGGTTCGTCGAGGATGTACATAGACCCTACCAATGCACTACCGAGCGATGTAGCCAGTTTGATGCGCTGAAACTCTCCACCGGACAGGGATGAAGTCAGGCGGTTGAGGGTGAGGTATCCCAGTCCTACCTCATCGAGGTAGCTCAGCCTGTTTTGAATTTCCTTGAGGATCCTGGAAGCAACTTTGTTTTGGTGTTCCGACAACGTTAGCTCATCAAAAAACGCGATCAGGTTCCTGACCTGCATCAAAACCAAATCAGAAATGGAGTGATCCTGAATTTTCACATAAGAAGCGTCTTTTCTGAGTCGTGTGCCCTTACAATCTGGGCAGGTCGTCTTTCCGCGGTAGCGGGAGAGCATCACACGATACTGGATCTTGTGCGTTTTCGACTCCAGGTGCGAGAAGAAAGTATGTAGCCCATCAAAATACTGATTGCCATCCCACAGCAATTCATATTGTGCCTTGGTCAGTTCCGCAATAGGGCGGTGGATGGGGAAATCAAACTTGTCGGCATTCCTTATCAACGGCTTTTGCCATTCCTTCATCGTCTCACTTCGCCAGGGAGCGATGGCACCCTCGTAAACCGACATATTCCGGTCCGGGATGACAAGGTCTTCATCGATACCCAGGATTTTACCAAATCCTTCACACCTTCTACAGGCACCATATGGATTGTTGAAGCTGAAAAAGTTAACGCTTGGCTCTTCAAACGTCATACCATCCAGTTCAAATTTATCGGAGAATTCTTTGCGTTCCCCCCCTTTGATGCTTACATAGCAGAGACCATGCCCTTCGAAGAATGCCGTTTGCACTGAGTCCGCCAGTCGGAACTGGTTTTCTTCCTCGCCCTTGTTGACAACAGCCCGGTCGATGAGGATTTCCAGGTTTTTAGCATCTACATTGGCGTCCTGGAGCAGGTCTTCGATAAAACTGACCGATCCATCATAGATTACCCGTGTATAACCTTTGCTCATCAATAGTTCCAGGTCTTTCTCCAGCTTTCGGCCTTCACCCGGGGTAAAAGGGCAGGAGATGGTCAGGCGGGTGCCGTCTTCGTGAGACAGGATATGGTCCACCACATCGGTGACGGTATCCCTGGTTACCACTTTGCCCGATATTGGTGAGTAGGTAACTCCTATTCTGGCAAAGAGCAACTTGAGGTAGTCGTAAATCTCCGTAGTGGTCCCCACCGTAGACCTGGGATTGCGGGTATTCACCTTTTGTTCGATGGCAATTGCAGGAGCTACCCCTTTGATGTAATCCACCTCGGGTTTCTCCATCCTGCCCAGAAACTGGCGGGCGTAACTGCTCAGGCTCTCCACATACTTGCGTTGCCCTTCGGCGAAGAGCGTATCAAAAGCGAGTGACGATTTGCCCGATCCGGAAAGTCCTGTGACGACCACTAGCTTATTGCGCGGAATGGCGACATCGATGTTCTTCAAATTGTTGACCCGGGCCCCTTTGATGAGGATGAATTGCTTCGGGTCCAGGTGGTCTATCGTTGTTTGGTCCTGTTTTTGTACTACTACGCTCATAGGTTTTTTCTGAATCTGCGGGTAACTATGTCCTACTATGGTCTGACGTGTTTATTCAGGTCAGACTTGATGCTGTTACAACAAATGTTACACGCGAATTGATCAGCAAAAATGCACTTTTGTTAATGGAATTAGTCTGAATAGTTCAGGTATTTTTAAAGGACATGGCTCAAACCAGTTGACCAGGACGCCTGGTCGCTTCGCAGAATGTTTTAGAATGCTAAATGTTGACTAAAAAAATTACTGATCATGATAAAAAGACATAAACATCTTATAACCAGGTGATTATGTTTCTAAACCTGGGGCTTTTAAATCACATCAGCCACGGTTTTTTTGTCAAATAATGTAAAAAAACCGTGATAATTTTTGGAGATATAATTGAAATAGATATTTTTGGATTTGTTGATTTAACAAAATTTTCTACTCTAAACATAACTCGCACAATATGGTATAGACCTCTACGTTAACTAAACAGGTATATTAATGAATAGAAGTGAATTGAACGACAGTCAGCTGTTGTCGCTTTACAAAAATGGTAACGAAGAGGCTTTCGCGGAGTTAGTCAACAGACACAAAAACCGAGTTTTTACCACAATCTATTTAATCGTCAAAGATACTTATACAGCAGAGGATCTGTTACAGGATGCTTTTGTAAAGGCGATCAATACGATTAAAAGAGGTAGGTATAACGAAGAAGGTAAGTTCCTGCCATGGCTGTTAAGAATAGCGCACAACTTAGCAATAGATTACTTTAGAAAATCGAAGAGGTATCCCACCATTGTCATGGAAGACGGCAGCAACGTTTTCAATACGATGGATTTTGCTGAAGACTCTATGGAAGAGATTCAGATCAAAAATGATACCCACGCATTGCTGAAGAAACTGATTCAAGAATTGCCAGACGCACAAAAAGAGGTGCTGATAATGAGGCATTACATGCAGATGAGTTTTCAGGAAATTGCTGAAACAACGGGGGTAAGCATTAATACTGCTTTGGGAAGGATGCGATATGCGCTCATTAACTTGAGAAAGAAAATGGAAAAAACGAATATCGCCTATGACAAAAACATTTACCGAAAATGACTTAGTAAGATTTATTTATGGAGAAACGACTCCCGCCGAAAGCAAGGCGATCCAAAATGCCATCATGTGTGATAGTGTTATGCAAGACTCTTATCGGAAACTCAAAGAAACAGTTTCCCTTCTCGAAAGTGGCATGAGAACCCCTCGCAAGGAAGTCGTCGACAACATCCTGAACATTTCAAAGAATTTCGGAGATCAGCCGGTGCTGAAATAAATGCTGTAGTCAACAATCACAACTGTTGACTACCTTTGAGCCTGGCCCTTTGATACTCCTATGAACAAGAAAGAACGTTTCGGCGTTTTTCTCCGGCATTACCCGGATAAACTACCAGAGGAAAATACAGAACTCCACTACAGCAACGCCTATGAGTTGCTTGTAGCGGTGGTTTTGAGTGCGCAGTGCAAAGATGAGCGCATCAATCAGGTGACGCCCGCACTGTTTCGGGATTTTCCCGGTCCCGCCTATCTGGCAACCAGTACTTTTGACGAGCTCTATCCGTACATCAAGAGCGTGAGCTATCCCAACAACAAGACGAAGCATTTGCTGGGGTTGGGCCGCATGATGGTGGAGGAGTTCGACACAAAGGTTCCTGCTGCCATCCATGATTTACAAAAGCTTCCCGGTGTAGGCCGTAAAACGGCCAATTTAGTGGCGGCTACGATTTACAATACGCCTGCACTGGCAGTAGACACCCACGTCTTTCGCGTTTCTCAGCGGTTGGGCCTCATCACTCAAACCGCCAAAACACCTCTTGACGCAGAAAAGCAACTATTAAGGTACATTCCCTCGGAGCATGTCAACGATGCGCAGCAATGGCTGGTGTTACATGGCCGCTACGTCTGCCTGGCCAGAAAGCCTAAGTGCCAAGAGTGTGATGCGACGCATTTTTGTCGGTTTTTTGAAAAAAATTTGGTGTAAGTCGTGCCAGGACTTAAGAAGTAATGGCACGACTGGAATACTTTACTTCTTTGGGCAATTGTCTGTTTGGCACCAGTCAAAGGATTCAACATAGGTACACCTAAGTCCCATCGTAGTAAAAGATCCTCCTTTGACAGTATTTTTTTCTTCCTCTGAGAAATCCGTTACGAAACTGCTCACCTTCAATTGGTTAATTTTAAGCTTACTATTTTTCATTTTTTAAAGTTTATTATGTAAAAATGTTTTCTGGTGCTGGTCTACTCTTTACATTATTGTACTGGACCACATGCCAATACCGAACGACCGTTGGGGCACTTAGGATAATCTGTATAAAATCCTCCTTTTACAGTCTCTGTTTTAGCCTCAGAGAAATTAGTGACGAAACTACTTACCTTCAATTGATCAATTTTAAGCTTACTGTTTTTCATTTTTTTAAATACTTATATCAAGAAACGTTTTCAAAGTTGAGGTTTGCACTGGTGATCAACTCATGATGAATCCTTCCAGCGATTTATTTGAGTGATTACTTTTCACCGTGCGAGTACAAACCCCGACCTTTTGTTTATTAGTAGTAAGAACTTTGGAGAGGTATACAGGAGGTGGTCGATTTTTTTGGTAGGCCCTACTTACGGCTTTTCAACCTTTTTCCAAAAAGCTGCTTCGTAGCTTTTAGAAATCGGGATATATGCTTGATTGATAATGATGCGCTTTCGCTCGATGTAATCAATCTTTTTGATGCCCACAATAAAAGAACGGTGCGTACGTACAAATAAGTCTTTTGGGAGGATTTTCTCAAAATACCCCAGGTTTTCCAGCGTCATGACTTTCTCGCCTTCTGTAACTACGGCCACGTAGTCACTTTGTGCTTCCAGAAATTGAATACTTTCTATCGCTACCCTCACCGTGCGGTGACCACTTTTAATGAAAAGGTTTTGTGGATTGTCTTTGGTTTTAGTGTTTGGAATTTTAGTGCTTTTCAGCCGTTTTTTACATTTTTCAATACATTGTAAAAAGCGTTCGATACTGATTGGTTTGAGTAAATAGTCGATGACATCCATTTCATAGCCCTTTAGTGCATATTGCTCATAAGCCGTGGTGAAAACGACGTTGCAGTGAGCATGTAGTAGTTTGAGCAACTGTATACCTGTGATTTCTGGCATCTGTATGTCAAGGAATACCAGGTCTATCGTGTGCTGGTTGAGGAAATGAAAAGCCTCAATAGCGTTGGTAAAAGACTTTATCAATAGCAGGTCATCGGCTTTGCTTACATAGTCTTCCAGCAGTTTCACCGCATGCGGCTCGTCGTCTATAATGATACATTCGATCATGAGGCCCTACTTATCTTCGCCAATGGTCGCTTCATCTTGTTCGTTTTTTCATGTTAGCCTGTTTAAAATACATTAAAATTCATAGATCAACCACTTCTCAACCTTGGAACGGATTCATTTATCCTAATCATCGTTGTTTTGTGCCCAGTTAATTACCAGCTGAGCAACGTAGGTATCTGCCGTTTGATTGATCTCAAGTTGTTGTCTGTCTCCATAAATTAGTGTAAGCCGCTTCTTGATATTAGGTAGCCCGATGCCACCGGAAGCGTCTTTTTGTTTGTTGCTTTTGTGGTTTTGTACTTCAAAATACAGGGAAGACGGCGAAGTATTCAACACCAGTTCAATGGGTTTTTTGGTATCCCCATGTTTGAAGGCATTTTCTACCAGAGGCAGCAAAATAAGTGGTGGGATCGTGTGCATATTCACATGGTTGCCGATGGTAAAATCTATCTGTAAAAGGTAATCGTGACGCATCTTTTCAAGTGCAATCAGCAGGTTGATCATCTCTACTTCTTTCTCTAATGAAACATACTGTTCTATCTCATATAGGCTGTACCTCAGCAATCTTGTAAGCTTTTCCAGCGCAGGCAGAGCATGGTTGGACTGGTGATATACCAGACTATAGATGTTGTTGAGCGTGTTGAAAAGAAAATGTGGGTTGACTTGGGAGCGCAGGAATGACAATTCTGTTTTTTGATGTGAGACTTCCAGCTGCTGCCGCTGCCGCTCTTTGAAAGCACTGAATGTGATGAAGAAAAAAAGTACGCTGAAGGTGGTATGAAGTATGGCGTAGAACAGGTTGGAGCGTATATATTGTGATAAACTCACAGTGTCATAGTAGTTGTCAAACCCCAAAGTTGCGGGAAAGATGACCTCCTCTACAAAGTACCTTGTGGTCATGACGAGAGCGATCACGGCCATCAGCGCAGGTACAATAAAAGTGATCTTTTTTGGATAAAACCGGATGAGTACCCAGTAAGCACCCAGACAATAGCACCAAAAAATAATGAAAGATGACAGATTGAGCAAACCATACTTGAGCACCAGCCAGCTTCGCAATTCTTCCAGGCTCCACTGAGAAAGCACAACCCGCAACTCATAATAAAAGAGAAACAGCAGAAGATGCCATAAAAAGAGTTTCTTATATTGAGGCTTCATTACATTTCTGAGTTGACCGTACTGAAGATTTATCCAGTTGATTAAGATAATGGAAATGCTGTTTCAATCACCACAAAGATCGGTATATGTATCTGTCTCATCGGCAGATCGGTGCTATTGATCTGTAGAGCGCTAAAATACTCGTCAAAATGTTCAGCGACCGGATTGAGGTCTCTGCCGATTTGACTTTTCACCAAATACCCAACGGTGTACCTTAACAGGATAGTAATCAAAATTATGAAGGTCATGAACAATCGAATTTTAAATTTTTGTCTATTAGCAATGATGGTCCTTTCTGGTGGATCATTTGCACAGCAACCTGACAACCCAAAAAAGATCAAAGTATACTTGCTGGGCACTTTTCACTTTGCACAATCGGTAGAAACTTACAACATCACCGAGCCGGCGCGTCAGGAAAGCATCAAAGAACTATGCCGATTGATTGAGAGGCAACGCCCAGACAAAGTGTTTGTAGAGCGACAACCAGAATACGAGTCGCAGAATAAACTCAATCAAAAGTTCAAACAATATCAGGAAGACGGGAAGATACGCTATCACAATGAAGTCTATCAGGTAGGCTTTCGTGTCGCGCATCAGCTTGGACATGAGCAGGTGTACCAATGCGATCACCCGGGTCAGTACGGCAGATTCTATGCCGAGGCGCAAAAGTATGCCAGGAAGAAAAAGCAGATGGCTATTCTCAATGCAGAGGCAATTGGTACTGTACAGCGCTTTGATGAGATAGTCAATGAAGATTCGATTATACAGAATAGTTCATTGCTGGAATATATCCGGTGGATCAACAGTGACAAAGTAATGAATAGCTCACACGCCAATTACCTCTCCACATTTACTCAGGTTGGTAGTAAAGATTACTATGACTACAACGATGACAATACCCTGATAGGTGCTGAGCTGGTGGCAGACTGGTACCGGAGAAATATCTTCATCTACAGTAAGATGATCAATCAGCTGGACTACACGGAAGACGGTATTTTTCTGATCATGGGTGGTGACCATATCCCTATATTGAGAAACCTATTTCGTGATAACCCACTTTTTGAAGTGGTGGACCCTCAGGAGTGGCTGTATTGATTTTCGTCGCGTCATTTTCAAAAATCCCACTGGCTCAAGCT
>ERZ1740068.391-NODE-391-length-22670-cov-8.038205_pt1 | contig 22670 bp, 15 predicted proteins | sample MGYA00581735_ERZ1740068 | MGnify/ENA primary metagenome ERZ1740068 (study PRJEB43018, sample SAMN04849740) | marine metagenome | isolation source: floating plastic debris | place: Pacific Ocean | collected 2008-08-30 | study: EMG produced TPA metagenomics assembly...
TCTGATCGTAGTTTGCAACTACGATCCAATATCTTCTCCAATTGAAGTTGAAATAAAAATGAAGCTTGAGGAATTGAGATTACAGGGTGCAATTGCAAACCACACTAGATGATTTAGGCAGCCAATTCAAACGGAAAGTGAATAAGTAAATCGGGATTAGCCATCTTCAGCATAACCCATAACCTACTCTTTTTCGGTTTTAGGATCGTGGTGGGGGTAAGCCGTTTTAACGATGTAACCGTCTTGATGATCTTCATTCTTTTCTAAGAACATCTTCATGTTGCTGGACTGCACAAATTTAGATTCTGGGTTTTTAATGGTCCCCACGTTGGTATAGCCACTGCCCAAAATTTTATCTCCCTCGTAATTGATCTCATAATCATCGTCACTCTCTTGAAAGTGGGCCTTGGCCCTTTCGTGGTGTTCCAACAAGGCCGCTTGCATGGCTTCGTCCATGTCCCTGCTCCGATCAAAGCGCAACGCCGATCGGGATTGGCGCATGTCTTTGCTTTCTCCCGTCACCCGATCTTCCATCTCTTCTAAAGAACGGTGCTTGTGGTGGCGCTCCATGGCATGCCCTCCGGCTTCCTCGTCGATTACCGGTGAATAGCCATCCACATGAGACGATCGCATGGCCATTGACTGCAGAAAATCTCCCTTGTCCTCTTTGAACTTTAGCCACTCTTCATCCATTTCCGCTTGTCGCTCCTCTTTACTACCAGCCGATCCGTTGGTAGGCACCACAAAAGGAGTACCTGACCTTGCCGTGGTACTGGCCGCACGGACCGCAGGCCCTCGCATGAGGCTGCCTCCAACTTTGGAAAATAAACTGGGGACTGACATGGACATAACAATGCAATTTTTCTAAAAGTAAGTCAAACTGCCTTGAATTCAAATGAGGAGTAAGCCAATAGCGGCTTTGCGCTTCCTATTTCTGGTTTTAGAGCTGTGCCGAAGGATTTGATCGCCTTACTGAAATGCAGGTCCCTTAGCGAATGTTTCCGACTATCGGAAGCGCCTTAGCGCTTTCAATTGGTCGTAGCACTAAAAGTGGGACAACCGATACTAAAGCCAGCTAATTTCGTTCTGTTGCAGAACTGAGTGAATACCGCTTATGGGTTTTTCCTTGTAGCAACTACAGCAACAATGAAAACGATTGATTGCTTGGAATAAGAGTAAATCTTGTGATGCTTGATGATTGCCCTGCGAAGATCCTTCCTCTATTCATCAGTTTGAAATTGATCTACAAAGCGAATCTTTTCTCATACTGAAATGATTTCGTCTATTAGCTTAGCTGCATTATCAGGAGAGCTATTTGCAATGAAATCAAAAATTGCTTCTAAGTCTTGAATTGCAGAAGGGGTCCAGATTACTATCGACACTTCCTTGTAGACCTGCCAGAGCCTCCTTACTACCGCTTTGATTTTTGAATACAGTTCATCGCCTATGACATCGGGTAATTTTACGCTATTAACAAAATGAAGAGGGGAAAGCAATTTAAAAGTGTCAAATCTACCTTCCCAGGAAAGGATAGACCGGCTTTATTGCCTGCCCCAAAGGAAGAACAATTACCAATTTAAAATCAAGTAAAATGCCATCAAACTGCTTACACTATGCTTGCGAAATTGCAGCAATACCCGGAATCACCACCACAAATAATTTGGGATGGTCTATCTGGTGTAAAAACAATGCTCAAAAGACAACTCTAATGTGGGCGAATCTCGCCAGCGCAGTGGTTTACCTAACCAATGCTACAGGAGGAAAAAGGGATTCGCAAAACGTTTATCACTCAAAGAACGATGTAATAACTGCCGGTAGGGATTTGCTGCGGACACTAACCGATCGAAACAATGGAAACTACGTTAGCGGGCTAAATAACACTCCCCAACAAAACGACATTTTAGTCTGTGGAGACATCAATGCTCCTCACTATGTTATTCGCCGTGTTGTTGGAGCAGATGCCTATTATGAAGGACAACCCGGTGCCACTGACGAAAATTATAGAGCAAGTGTGACTGGCATTCAGTTGGTCCAAAAAACCGATGAACAGGGAAATTCTAAGTCCTACAACATTAGGGGATATTTCAGGTAAAGGGTAGGGGTTCCGGAACCCTTAATGGAGCCGCTGAAAGAGAACGCCGTAACGCATTCAAAACCAATATCTTTTAATTTTTAGGGTGTTGGTTTTGAATTTTTCACAAAAGCATTGAGCCAACAGTTTTAGGTCACGTTTTTCTTCAACATGTTGCTCTTGTAAATATTTAATTCTTTAATCATTCTTTTTCTCCACTAGTACATTTTCCAATTGTGACGGAGTCCACCTAACTCCCAGTTAATGTCAAATTTAGATGTCTCATCAATTGCATACGGAGGTATAGCCACCTTGCAATGTAAACTGAGGTCATTGGCTTTTACCTTTTCTAAATACACCTTACTCAGCGAACACTTGAGGTAAATTTGAATTTCCACAACTGTTTGCCTTGAAGTCGACTTAAAAACACAAAGGTTCACATCATACAGGTTTTTATAAATACAACTCAACTCATACGCAACCGCTTGAAGTGTTTTGGGTTGTTTGTGCCGATTTTCTCTCTTTCTTATTTTTCTTTGCTCAAAGAAGTTCTTTCCGTTTGAATCTTTTATCTCACTAATGAGATACAGACAATTATTCGAAATAGTATTCCAGGATTGGTCTCTCGCCATTCCAAGAAGCTGCTCAGTAGCCTCTTTCAAATCATCGTAGAGCTTGTCTTTAATCATTTAAGTAATAGTTGGATGAAATATCATTTCTCATTTTCGATATTTCACCCATTGATTCGAGTTTATCCAATGCTGACTGAATGGTTTTCTCAGTCCATACGCCTCTACTTTCTGGCCTTGATGCTGCAAATTGATGGAGTCTCCAGGAATCAAACCCATCAATTCTGTCGTTCAACCCAAAATCAAAATCTATTTCAAAATTCTTTCTTCTTGCGTATAGCCCAATCCCGTGAAATGCATAGTACTCAAGCCCTTCAAGCTTTCCAGATTTCTCAATTGTTCCATCCTTCGATGCGCGGAGTAAATCCTGACGATCGTACTTTTTATAGAAACAATTCGCAACATATGCTGATGTTTTCAGAAAGTCATTTATCAATCTTTCAATGGTCGCCTCATTCATCGTTGATGGGTGTTCGCTACAAAAGTCAGACTGTATCGCGTTTTATATTGACTGATTACCAGTAGGGTAAAGCTAACGCTATAACAGTTTACAGCACATCCATTCGAAATGCACAGTAACGCATAGTTACAAGTTTTACCCTGGTTTTTGATCATAGTTTGCAACTGTGACGGTATACCTTGTCAAATTGAAATTGGTGTAAACCAAAGAACGAGCAAGCCTAAAAGGCAGGAAGATAGCAGGGTGTTGTTGCAAACTACACCCAACAAAATATGCTATTATCTTGGTTGTTGAAGTGCTGGTCTTTGAGCATTCTCATCCCCCGGGCCCCTCGACTCCGCTCGGGGATCGGGGGCATCTTACTGCCGGTCGTTGAGCATCCAGATGCCGGTCGTTGAGCGCACCACTGCCGGTCGTTGAGCGAAGTCGAAACGCCCTGATTAAAAAAGAAATGTTCAACGAATTGGTTGAGTGTAAAAGAAGGATAGCCCTGAGGTCTGATCGTAGTTTGCAACTACGATCCAAATTACCTTGCCAAATTGAGCCAACAAGCCTGAAAGGGTGATTTTTTCTTCAACACTCATGTATAGATGGCTTATATCAAAGATAACGCTAAACCCCTTCATAGTTTAAGCTGCCACAAGCTTGTAGTTCTTTCACCAACCTTCAGATTCTTTTTCCAAATCCTCCTGGGTCGTAAACTCCCCATTATCAATGCGTGCCTCTGCTTCTTGAATGCGCTGCCACAATTCCTCGGCAGTTAAGGGAGTACCATCTATAGCTCTGCCAACGATCTGCTTTGCTTTTGCCTCTTCTTGCACACGTTTATTAAGCTTTTGGAACAACTGTATGATCGTTTTTCAAATGATTTTAGCTCTATAAGGAGGGACAAACGCCCCTATAGCCAACTAATTGCTTTCTTTCATACAACTGAATAAGTACAGCTTAAGGGTTTCGCCTTGTGGCAACTACAGCAACAATAAATACAATCGATTGCTTAGAATAGTAATAGATCTTGTGATTCTTGATTACAATCCTTCGAAGATCCTTTCTGTATTCATCAATTTGAAATTGATCCACAAAGCGAATCCTTTCAACGACTGATAAAATTTCGTTTATAAGCTTAGAAGCATTGCCCGGAGAGTTATTGGCGATGAAATGAAAAATTGTTTCCAAATCCTGAATTGCTGTACGAGTCCAGATTACTTTTGATACCCTTCTCTCCAAGAGTCGACCGTTTTTCGAAGTGCATCTGTGGTAATTCCATCACCGGCTAACGCTTGTCTTATACCTTCATCTAACTTAGCATTAAGTTCAGACCTTGTCATTGCCTCTCCTTCTGCCGAATATCCCGCAGCAGTGGCATCATTCAATAAATCCTCCACTTTCTTCAATACTACTTTATTCTCTACCGCAAGTAGCTTGGTCAAGAGTTCTAATTTAAAGGAATTAACATCCATAGTTATCGTCTTCAGTTAAAGGTACAGCATTTTAACCATTCACTATAATAACGACAGATGGAAGAATTCAATTATTGGTCAAAGAATATGATCATCCCCCCTACTCCCCAAAAATCTTCTTCTTCCCCTCCACCGTGATGGCAGAACCCTCGGCCAGAAACACTGAATCGGGAGTGCGCTCGTTGAGAAAGGCAAACTGTGCACCATAGTTGGCCCCAAAATCGGCCTCGATGCCATAGGACTCTACCGCATACTGCTCCCAGCGCGGGTGGGTCACTTCGTATTCGTTGGAGGCCCCGTTGTTGATCTTGGCATAGCCCCAATAGTGTTCGGTGATGAACTCGGCCTGGCTTCCTTCCGGGATGGCACTCGGTTCCAGAGCGGCTTTGACTTCCATCGCATTCCAAACCCCATTTTTGCGCCAGCGGTAACCCACATTTCGCTCCTGCCCATTTTTCGTCCAATGGTGGTCCATCGCTTGGGTTTCGTAGTGCTCTCCGTAGAGGGTGTTGGCCACGAAAGTGATGGCGGCTTTGGGCACAATTTCTTTGATGAACACCACACCCCGTTTCCAGGTACCCTGGTCGTTGCGCTTGACATAAAACCGCAGGTTGACCTCTTCAAAATTAACATGGAAGGGCACTTTCACCCCCAACACCTTGGTTTCTTTGAACAGGAATCCGATCAGGCTGGCATAACAATGGCCCTCCCAAAGGTCGAGCTCGGTGCCCGGCGGCACATGGGGCTGCAACAGTTGCGGGTCGATGGAGTAATTGGCGAAAATCAGTTTGCGCCATTCAGCGGTTAAGAAAGACATACTTTCAGGGCTTTCCTAAGTAACAACACTCCGAGAAAAGGGTTTGTCGTTGAGCTTAAAATAAGCAGCCTGCGTCACTACACAACCGCTGCCACGCGCTGCAAGTCTGGTCGCTCCACCGATGCTTCAGCAGGCTTCGGTTGATCGGCAATGGGGATTTCCTGGAACCCATTAGGATTCGTTGCACCGGCCACGGACGGAACCAGTGCAGGAGTAGCAACCGCATGCTGTGAGGTGGTCACAGGAACCACAATGGCCTCAGTAGGTTCCGTAGATGTCAACTGTACCACCTTAGGAGCGAGCAAAGCTTTAATCTCGGCCAGGTTGGCTTCGATGCGTGGGAGGCTGTCTATCAATTGGTCGATGCGGCCTTGTTCGCGGTAGGCATCGTAGGTAGAGATCACCCGTTTCCGACGGTCAAACGCTTTCAGAATGGCTTCGGCATGGTCTACGGTTTTCTGCTGTATCAAAACGGTATCGGTGGCGCCCAGCTCTTGCAGGATGGCCAACACCTCCCGGGCCCGATCGAGTTGCTCTTGCAAAGGCGTGCGTTCTTTCAGCACCAGTTTGCGCTTTTCGAGCCGGGCCTTGAGCCGATGGCTTTTCGCACGAATCTTTTCTTTGCATTCATATATCTGGCAAAAGAACTGCGCTTGCAGGTCTTTCAATTCTTCACGGGTCAATTGATCAAAAGTGGGTAGCATAAGACATTAGGGATTAAATGATGAAATAAAAATAGCAGGGACAGGCAGCGAAAATCACCTCCGGTTAGGTGGGGAATACTCCCGCCCACAATTCGTCGAAAGTGGTGTAGGAGCTGAGGGCAACCAGGCGTTGGAGTACCGCTTGTCGCGGCCGGTGCTGGCCCGTCTCCCAGCGGTGCAAGGTAGAACGTGGCACTCCGAAGCTTTGGGCAAAGGCGCGGAGGGTCTCCTGGCGCTGCTGGCGCACGTGGTAAAACAATTGGGCAGAAGATGGACTGGTGTACATAGCTGTAAGCGTTAAATGAGCGGCTTGAACCTCCAATAACAACCTTCTGCCTTGAGGTTTTAGTATGCTTCAACCGGTAGCATACCAGCGCAAAACCCGCTGTATACAGGCTTTTCAGCGCCTTCTATCGCTATCACTTTTCAAAGGCAACACTTGAGTTGATTTTTCCATTGCTCCCATGATCAACGGTAGCACATAAAAAAGGAGTGGTGCCGCATTTCGAACCAACGGCAGCCATTTTGTCCCGATGAAGGTGTTGCCAAATATGGACAAAGCCAGGGCAACACGCTTCGCTCGATTGGAAGGGCAAAGGGAAAAGATTATTGATTTTTTTCTGCAAACAGCCGGTTTCTGTGCGCGAATTAAACCGTAAAATCTCCGAATCACTACTCGGAGAAAGGGCCATTATTACGTATTAGCCCAAAACAATTGGTGCAGAATGCGCCTGTGGATGCTCGGGCCAAAGGTATTCCGATGTCAACCCAAAAGTGGGACAAGAACCTTGAACCATTATGCCCCTTGACAAACAGCTCTGCCACTGCTATCCACATTCGTTGTCAAAAAAGAACGCCCCCTTGTGCTTACTGGCAGCAAGGGGGCGCTTTGGTTTCAAAACCGATCGAACAATGAATCATCGCACCACGAGGCGCTGACGCACATCACCTTGATCGGAGGAAAAATGGAGGAGATAAGTACCGGAAGAAAGTTCACCCAGGTCGATGGCAAAGCGGTTGCCCTGCAACCCAGATTGGTCTTGCACCAATTGCCCTTGGAGCGAATACACCATCAAACGGCCGTTGGTACGCTCGGCATCGAATTCAAGTACGGTTTGGCCTTCGGCCGGGTTGGGAAACAAACGGAAACCCTTTTCTACTTCGGAGGCTTCGTCGATTGGTGAAACAGCTTTACGCAACGAAATGCAACTGCCACAACCTGGAGAGACGAAAGAAGGCATCAGCTGGCACCAGGTATCCTGGCAAAGAGAACCGTCGGAGCCCAGGGCAGAAACGGTGACACATACGGTGTACATACAAAGCGGAGAGTTGCCATAATCGTGGGTAGCCACCGGCCCGGTCGTTGTCAAGGTAGTGCCATCACCAAAGTCCCAATCGTATTCATAGGCAAAGGTGCCCGAACCTGTGTTGGTGCTCACCGTAAACTCATATTCATAGCAATTGAAATTGGTGCGGTTGAGTCCCGTGATGTTGAGGCTGCAAGGTGATTGCACGTAGCAACCGTAGGTAATCGAGTGCGGCTGGCTGGGTTGCGAAGCGCTGGCCGGGTCTACATCGTGGCTAACGTCTTCAATTCGGTTGAAGGTCTTTTCATTGTAGCTCAGGAATTTATCCTCCACCGGCTCTTCCTTCTCACAAGGCGCATTGGAGGTGCCGCTGTGGTCGATGCCCAGCACCATCAAATTGTAAGCATTGGTTCCATTGTGGGCAGAATAGTCGTAACCCAACAAAGCCAGGTTGGAGCCCCACAAGGCAGAGTTGGTCATAAACCCACGGTGCCGGTTGGTGTAGCTCTTGTCTTTGTAGTAAGTATACTCCCGCACAAAATGGCTGGGGTTGTAGGCTTCGTAGATCATGAAACGCTGCACGTCAAATGTGTTGGCATCTACCGTGAGCAAAGCCGGTTGCAACGAACGGGCCAGCGGCACGCTCGGGTTGGTCAAGTGCTTGTGGTAGCCCGAAATGTAAATTTTATCATCGTAGAGAATCAGGTGATGGCTTTCAAAGTCATTGTATTCAAAAATCAGGTTGCTGTAGTGCTTCACCCGGTTGATGGTGGCTGTACCGCTAGTCACGTTTGTGATTTCCATTAAATAAGCACCGCCAATGTTGGCATCTACGTTGGCATTGCACAACAAGCGGTCGTTGTCTGCATCGTAGACCAGGCCCTTGGATGGAAAAATGTATCCCCAGCCCCCAATGTTGGAAGGATAAAGGTCCCAGTTTTTGTTGCCGTTATCGTCAAACATGCATACCCAGGGCCTAACGCCTCGGTGGCGACCCAACACAGCCACACCTTTGCCAGGAATCACTTCTACGGTGGAAAAACTGTTGACCAGGCCCGCGCGGAAGTTCACCTCACGGGTCCATTGGTGGTTCATGTTATTGTCGAGCGCAATCAAAAGGGGTCCGGTTTTGTACACCGGGATGTCGTCAGGCCCAATGTTAGGCACATTATCGTACGTACCCCATCCGGCAATGTAGTACTGCTCTATCTGATCATCGTATTCTACATCCAGACCAAACTGGTGTGGGAACTTGCTATCAGTACCGGGCACAAGGTGCACCATGTCTACAAAAGCACCATTGGAAGGATCGAGGCGCATCAGGAAAATCGTTTGGTTGGTGCCAAATTTGGTAGAACCGGTCACCAAAACATAATCGTTCCCCTGCACCCCGATATCAAGGCAGCGCTCGTCGGTACCGATGTCGTGGGTGACCTCCCACAGCACATTGCCGTTTTGGTCCATGCGTTGCAAATGAATGTCGGAGTTGGTCAAAGAACCGGCGGGGTAAACGGTTCCCCCCATCACAATGTCTTGCCCGATGGATTCCACGTTATAGAGGTCGTGGTCGAGTCCGTTTTTGTGAGTTTGAATGAATTGGGCACTGACTCCCAAATGGGCTACCAGGCCTAAAACCAATAAAATTTTCTTCATGATGGTTAGGATATAAGTCCTTGCAAAACAAGATTATGGGCGCACTTGCAAGGCCAGATTCGTATAAATGTTTCGAACCTAAAATCCCAAATCAAAACAGAAAAAACAGGACCGATTGAAATTCGGAAGGGCCGAATTGAAATTCGTTGGTCGTGGATTGAAATCCGGGAATTAGCGCAAGCGCAAAAAGTCGAGGATCTGCTTTTTCAGGCGCTTGCTCACCGGTACCCGCTGGGCTTCCCGCAACACCAGCTCTCCCCCATCGGCCTTATCAAAGCCCTGCAAATACTCTGGGTTCACCAAATGGGATTGGTGCGTGCGCAGAAAACCCCGATTCTCTAAGCGCTCCACGTAGGTTTTCAAGTTGCGGCTGGTAGTAATTTGCCGGTCGCCGGTGAGGAAGAAGTTTGAATAGCTACCGTTGCCCTCTACGCGAATGATCTCTTCCGGATCGGCAAAATGATAGTATTGACCACTGGCCAGCACCAGCCGATCGTCGAACCCTTGGGGCAAGTCTTGCAACAGCGAATCGAGGTTGGCCTGGTGTTCGGTTTGGGAGCGCTCCGAAAGCCGCTCCACAGCTGCCAACAACTCGTCGGCCACAATGGGTTTCAGCAAGTAGTCAAGGGCTTGCACTTTAAAGGCTTGCACCGCGTATTTGCTATAGGAAGTAGTAAAAACAATGGGCGGCAAACGGTCCATGCCGATGATCTCAATGAACTCAAATGCATTCATCTCGGGCATTTCAATGTCGAGAAACAGGGCATCGGCGGTTTCTTTGCGCAAGTAAACCAGGGCCTCTTTCGGATTTTGAAAAACGCGCACGACCTCTACCTGAGGGCAATGGCTTTGCAACAGTTCCTGAAGGTGAGACGAAAAAAGCGGCTCATCATCTACAATTAGGGCTTTCATGAGACGAATGGGGATAAGGGATGGGAACACAAATTAACGGCAGACCAGTGATTTGATACAAAGAAGCGGTAGGTGTTCATACTGGGTTTCGTTTAATTAGGATGCGGAACGCTTGCTAAAAGGTTGATCAGCATTGGTGGCCATCACCAGGGGCAAGAAAAACACCACCCGCGTACCGGCCGCTGACCCATCGGGGTGGCGCAAGTCTTCAATGGCAAGTTGGTGGGTTTGTTGCTGGTTCCAGGTTTCAATTCTTCTCGAGGCGATCATCATGCCATAAGAGCGTTTTTTGCGCTTCGCGTCCGACCTTTGAGCCGAGGCCGCCCGGCCAATGCCGTTGTCTTCCACGGTAATTTTCACCTGCTGGCCCTCCCGCTCGCAACGCAGCTGCAAATACCGAGCCCCTTTTTGAGGCTGCAAGCCATGCCAAATGGCATTTTCCAGGTAGGGTTGAAACAAAGCTGGGGGAATCATTACCTGTGCCGGGTCGAATCCCTCCACCGATATTTCAAAGTCGATGCCGCCTCCTCCGAAACGTTCAGCCTCCAACACCACGTAGTGGCGCATCAGCTCTATCTCGGTAGGCAAGGGCACGCTCGATTCTTCCGAATTGTCGAGCACTCCGCGAATCAAGCGCGCAAAACGTTGCAGGTATTCTTCCGCTTTTTGCGGCTGGTTGTGAGAGAGGTAGTAACTCAAGGAGCCCATAGCATTGAAAATAAAGTGCGGGTTGAGCTGGGCCTTAAGGGCTTTCATTTCCAGACGCGACATTTCGAGCGCAACCTGTGCCTTGCGGTGGTCGCGGAACCTCAGTTGCCGCAGGCGCCATTGAAACAAGAGATAAAGCAAGGCCAACCCAAGCACTACTCCTCCACTTCGAAACCACCAGGTTTCCCAATAAGGAGGTGTGATGGAAAAACCGTAGGTGGTTGCTGGCGTCCATTGGCCAGCCTTATGCCGGGCCTGCACTTCAAATTGGTAGTCGCCCGGAAACAAGTTGGTGTATTGGGCTTCTTGGTTGCCCGTGTACTGCCACACCGTATCGAGCCCCAGCAGGCGGTAGCGGTATTCGATGGGCACCAGGCGGTAAGAAATGCCGTTGAATGCGAGGTTCAGATTGTTTTCGTCGTGTTGCAATTGGTGATGCGCCTTCCAGTTGGCCGGTTCGTGATTCACCAACAGGTGGGCAAGGTGGAGCCGGATGGTAGCTTCCTGCGGCTTCAAGTGGGACAGGCTGTCTAAAAACACCCCTTTGCCACTGCTCACTAAAAACCGATCACCAGCAACCTGAAATCCGAAAAAGGCTGCTTTTGTCGACTCATCGTCATACGCCAGGGCTTGCCACTGCAGCTGCTCACCTTGCTGACTAATTTTAAACACTTTTCCCAAGCCCTCGGATCTCACCACCGTGTAGTAGTTCCCCGCTTCATCCTGATCTGGTTCGGTTATGGAAACGGATTTGCCATCAGGGCCTTCGACCAATACCCAAGTACTGTCCTGCAGCTCATACAGCGGGCCACTGTAGCATTGCACCCACAGCCTTCCGAATACTTCGGTCATAAAAACGGTAAAGTTTTTCAAGTCTTTGGGAAGGTCGTCGAAAGGCCGTTCAAGCCTTTTGCTTTCCGGGTTAAACTGAAACACACCTTTGTTGCTCACTACCCATATGTTACCCGCAGCATCTACATGAATATCGTGCATAAACATACTGATATGGTGGCTCAACACTTTCATTCGCCCTTCTTGCCAACGAATAACCCGGTTTAGCGAAACCCCATAGATGCTCCCATCGTCAGTAAAAAACAAACGGCTTATGTTTTCATTGAAATTGGGCAGTGTATCAGCGAGTGAATACACCTGCCAACCATCGGGCTCCCTCACCGCCATGCCTCTAGGTAGGGTGATCCACAATTGTTGGCTTTTTGGATCTACTGCTACAAATCGCGCAAACACTTCCCGGCCGTTTTGCCTCGGCAAGGGTACTTGCAAAATACTTTGGTCGTGCAAGCCAAAAAGTTCGCCCGATTCGTTGATCAAAAACAAGGTATCGGCTTGACGAGCTGCTGCCCAAACCCGTCCCTGTGCCACTTTGCTCAATTGATTGGCCACCAAGTGGCTTTCTTCTGGAAGCAGGTAACCAAACCGCATCGAATCTGAACTGAACCAAAGCCCACCATGTTCATCTTCTGTCAGTACAGCAGCGGGTCCACTAAGCTGCCATTGGAGGTTTTGAAAATCGTAGTGGTGCACTATGGCAAACCCGCGGTCGATGCTCCCAGCCCATAGTCGCGACTTGCTGTCTCTGAAAAGTTGAATGATACTTGTGTTCGCCTTGTAGTGGTGGAGCAGGCGTTTTTTCGAAAAATGAAACACGTCTTTTGTACCGTTGGAGAGCAGAAATTCATCGTTGGGCAAGCGCACGATAGAGGTTCCATAGTACGGTAATGGCGCTTTCACGGTTCCCAGGTGTATCTGCTCACCCGGTTCCGAATCCATCCAAACCAGATCTAAAGAATCATGCTTAACCCGTTTGAACGTAAAAAAGGGGAAATGCCCGTCGAGCAAGGTCACTAAATATTCCGGTTTCTCATTTTGGGCCATCGCCACTTTCTGCACCGCACCATCAGGAAACACCTTGTAGTAACCAAAATATTTTAACCCCAGATGCAACACTCCGCTCGAATCCTGGTAACAGGCCATTACATCGTGTCGAAACTTTCGTATCAGGCTATCGGGCAATGGATAGGTGTGTAGCGTATCCCCTTCCAGGTAAGCCGCACCGTAGGGGCTGGTGACCCAGAGCCGCCCTTTGGCATCTTTAAACATCTCTACCCCGATAGGCACTCTTTTCCCGTCTTCGGAGTACAGGGGTATCAACTTATTGCCATCGAACCGGTAACACCCCCTATCTCCCACCATGTAAGCATAGCCCAAGCTATCAATCTCAATGTCGAAAGCTGAAAAGCTGGCCTTGCGCCCCAGGTATTCTTGGGCAGAAATGTAATTGCGTTCTATGCGTAGGGGTTCCTCCTGCTGTGCAGCAACCCGAAGAAATGCACAAACACCAACAACCACAAGCAATAGGTGCTTCGGTATTCTCAAAAAAATACAACTCAAAAAGGACGGCATCCAAAAAATTGAAACAATCGCCGGAAGAGTGGTTAGCTTATTGGGCGACTTGCGTCCAATCAAACTTATGCAATGAAACTGAGAATTGCAGCATCCTGCAAAAGAAACTCTACTTGTGAAAATTACTCTACCAGCACTTTAAAAACGGATGCCTGCCCATCGTCACGCAACAAACGCACCCAGTAAGCACCGGCCGGCCAGCTATCGGCAGCCACTGCTACCCGGTTTCCGGGTTGCAGCACCATCCTCTGACTATACACCTCCTGGCCCAAAGCATTCATCACCTGCAATTGGTAGCGGCCCGTTGTCCCGTCCGCTTCAAGGTAAAAGCGATCGCGAACCGGATTTGGATAAAGCTTTACCGGAAGCGCAGCCTGCCAGTAAGGAACACTGGAGCAAATAGCAACATCCACCGTATCGCTGCCCATGCAACCGTATTGATTCGTAACCTGTACCCAAAATAAGCCTAAGGTATCAACGAGAATGGAGGGAGTAGTCTCCCCATTCGACCACAAGTACTGCACACCAGGACCAACCGAAAGGGTGAAAGGATCGCAAAGAATGGTATCGTTGCCCAAATTCACCACCGGCAGAGGCCGCTGGATAATGGCCATACTGTCAGCAACATCACAACCGTTGGGAGCCGTATAAGTCACCGAGTACACCCCCGGCGAAGTAGCCAGCAACACCGGCCCACTGGAACTGTCCGACCACAGAAAGGTACCCGTACTCGGCAGATTGGTTGTCAGCACCTCCGAAATGTTGGTTCCGGCACAAACGTCTACATCCGGGCCAATGCTCAACTGCGGCACCGTTTTGTGCCCAATGGTCAACAAATCCTGCCAAACACAGCCGTTGGAATCCGTTACCGTGAGCGCATACAAATTGGGCGTGTTCACCAGCAACACCGAATCGCTGCTGCCATCGTTCCACTGAAACGTGTAACCATTGTTGGAAAAACCCGGATCGAGCAAATACCACTCATCAGGACATATATCGAGGTGACCGCCGGTAGACAAGAAACTGAAGAAAGGCAGCGGGTTTACCGTTACTCCGATCGAATCGGCACCCTGGCAGCCGTTGCTGTCCGTCACCACCAAGTGGTATTGGTTCGTTTGAATTGGAAAAATACTGGCCGAAGTGTCCGAATTGCTGCCCCAGGTCCATTGGTAAGCCGGATAGCCCGCCGGAGCAGTCAACGCCGGAATGTTGCCCTGGCAATGCGTAAGGTCGTTGCCCAAACTAATTTGTACTGCCGGATGAATCACAATGCTGTCGCTCAAGGTGTCGTTGCCCGGGTTTTGATCTCCCGAAAGAGAAGTATAAGCCGCGTAGGAATAACTACCCAACGCTCCGGGCGTCCAATGGCCCACCACCAAAGTATCCGATTGCCCAAAAGCCAATGGGCCGGGCAGCGTAGCACTCAAAGTCGTATTCTGTGGCCCATTTACCAGCACTTGCACCGCCACATTGGTTTGTGTTTGGCTGCCGTAATTGGTCACCACCACCTCCACCGGGAGGCTGTCGAAGCCACAGGAAAAAGTGCCCAGCGAAAACAAAGCGCTGATACTTAAGTCGAGCGAATCGCTCACAAACTCAATGGCGCCCGGATCGGGAGTCGTTAAGCTACGGGGCGCCCCAAAAAAGTCGGCCACAATGCCCAACGGAGCGCCCAGGTTGTCCACCGCAAGGCTGGTAGGCGTGTAGTCAGCGTTGGCCGGATCGGCAAAGCTGGGGTCGGCCACCACCGAATTCAAATCATACAACCCTTGCATCGCAGTGTTCCAATCGGCAAGTGTGTTGTAATCCGTTCCATCGATCCGCCCAAACACCGCACCACCCGTGCCCGGGTTGTTCAGGAAAAAGGCATTGTGGTCGGTCACCAGGCCGTTGGAAAGCGTATCGTCAAACTGAATGGCCTCAGTAGGGTCGCTGCTGTTGCGGTTGAGGTAAAACAAATTGTTTTCCAGGCGAACGTTGTCGGCCGTACCCAAAAAGAATGCCCCTTCCGTAGTGCCCACAGCTGGCGATGGGTTGTCAATCACAATGGTATTGTGGAATATCCGAGCCCCTGTATTCACATGGCTGTAAATGCCTCTAACCGTCCCACCCGCGTTATTCACATCGTAGAGCAGGTTGTTAGCGATTACATTTTCTTCGTTGAGTGGCGCCTGCGCCCCCAGAAGATGCAGCCCAAAAACCGTACTGGAAGCACTGCTTCCCCCGTGGGTATTGTGCAAGCGGTTTTCCAGCACCCGGCAATTTTTGGAGACGTTCGATAGCGAAATACCGATGAAGCTGCCCCCGCTGTTGACCGTAGGTCGACTAATGTCGTTGCCCAGCACCAGGGTACTGTCCGTAAGCGTCAGCAAAATGCCGAAGTTGTAAAAATCCACTACTTCATTGTGCAACACCCGGTTGCTGGTTGCCAATTGGAGTGTATCGAAGCCCGCTACTTGTATCCCCCAATACCCGCCTATCACGGTATTGTTCTCCAACGTGTTGGAATAGCTCGCAAAAGGAGCAATACCTTGATTGAAATTAGAAATCAGCATGCCCCCCGAACGCACCCCTCCGGTCAATGGAAAATTGGTAACCGAACTCAGGTCAACCATACAGTTTTCAAAACGGTTCGAGTCGGAGCCGTTGATCAATTGCACACCAATGCCATAGGTATTGTCCAATGATTTAAAAGTGAGGCTGTCCACCGTCACGTGCTTGCTGCTGTCCAGCATCCAAAGGGGCGTTCGGTCAAAAGCTAAAAAGTTAATTTCTTCCCCGTTGCCCTGAAACGTAATGGTATTGATGGCACTTGCCCCGGCAACCGTAGCCAGTTCCACCTGTTCGTTGTAGGGGCCTGAACCCACCACCACGTCCAGCACCACCGGCCCGCAAACGCCTACCAGTTCCAGCGAATCGGTAGCATCGGCAAAGGACTGAAAGTTGGTACCACCCGTAGACTGGGCCGCATTGATGGTGTAGTTGCCGCTCATGCCCGGCAGAATGCTCTGTAAAGAAGCCGTGTCGTTGGCCGGAAGCGCATCGGGTACTCCATTGGGCATCGCCGACCACGCTTGCAGGTTCGAAGGCCCGCTCAAGTTCAGGTTGCCCACCAGCAGCAAGGTATCCCCTCCCGGAGCCACGGTACCACTAAAAAACAGCGAATCGGGAGTGCCCCCATTCACTGACCAATACAACCACACCGAGTCCAGTGGCTGGTTGCCCATGTTGGTCAACTCCAAACGCAAAGGATCGGTAGCGCAGGTTTGCTCGGGCAACACCAGGCCCGTTATCCCCGCATTGTTGGCCGCCGAAGAAAATTCCAGCGCTCCCAAATCTGGCGGGTTGCTGCGCGAAGTCCCGTCCAAATCAAAATTGACGCCCAAACTTGCTCCCGTGCCGTCCAGCAACACAAACGTGGGATGGAAATCACCGTTGGCCGGATCGATAAAAAACGGGTTAGCCATCACACTGTTGGAATCTTCACCGAAGGCCAACTGCCAATCGCTCAGCGAGTAGGGAATGTTTTGCACCATGCCGTAGCCCGTCGGTCCGTTAGAAGCACTCAAATAGGCCGAATTGTGATCTAAGTTGAGGCCCGTAAAATTGGTATCATTCATCCAGAAGGCCGCCCGTTGTGCCGTAGAAGATCGGGTGATGGACACCACATTATTTTGAACATCCACATTGGCGTTGATGCTGCCAAGCATAAAACCTGCCGTGATCGTATAACCCGGCCCTGCCTGCTGATCGAGCGAAACCGTGTTGTGGTAATACTTCACACCATTGGAATTCTGGTTGTGGATGCCCATGATGTGGCCCGTGCCATCCATGTTGTACACCAGGTTGTTCAACACCCGGTTTTCGAGTCCTAAACCAGCATTCACACTCAGCAAATGGATGCCATAGCCCGCTCCGGTAGTTACGGTGGCCGAAGTATGCGAATTGCGAATACGGTTGCGGTTCACCCACACCTCCTCGCAATCGTTGGCCAATTGAATGCCCCGAAACTGGCTGTTGGCCGTCACCCGGTTTTCCCGGTGCACCTCGTTGCCTTCAATCACCGCCCCCTTGAGGCTCGAAACCCGAATGCCCCCGAAACTAAAATCGTGAATGGAGTTGTTGCGAATCGAATGCTCCAAGGCCCCCGCACTGCCCAACCCACCGTTGAGCTGAACACTGAAATAGCCACCAATCAATTCATTGTTCTCAAGGATCAAATGCCGGGCATTGTGGCCCTCCACCTGGGTTTGAAACGAATCGGCCGAAGCCACAATGGCCGCAGAATGGTTGGCGTTGACCCCTTGAACCAAATCGTCGATATCAATGTAGCAGTTGCGCACCGTCACCGAATCGGCCCCTTGCCACAAGTGCAGTCCCCAGCCCCGCGAAGCAGGTAAAGCTTTGATGCTCAAGCTATCGATGATGACATGATCCGTGCCCGTGAGGCGCAGGATGTACCACGAGTTGCCCGTGGCAGCGTATTGCAAGGTATCGTTGTTGCCCTTGATCGTAATGGTATTGTTGCTGCTCGTACCCGCCACATCCAGCAACTCCACTTGCTCCGTGTAGGGTCCCGAACCGGGAACTACCTCAAAAACCACTGGACCACAAATGCCCCGGGTGTTCAAATCGTCAGCCGCATCGTTGAAACTCTGGTAGTTGGTTCCGCCAGTGGCCACCGCCGAATTGATGGTGTAGGTGCCGGCTGCCAACCCCGGTGTAAGGCCCACGATTTGTAAGGTATCGTCGAGCGGATTGCTGTCGGTGCCGCCATTGGGACGCTCCGACCACACGGTGATGCTGGCACTGGTGCCTACATTCACCGTGCCCAGCAAAAGGTTGGTGTTTTGCCCCGAAGCCAAACTGCCCGTGTAGAGCAACGAGTCAGGGGCCGAGCCGTTTACCGTCCAGTAAAACCACAACGAATCGAGGGTATCAGCACCCACATTTTCGAAGGTAATTTCTAAATCTTCGGTTCCACCACACGTACGAATGGGTCTTAGCACTTCAGTGAGGGCCACATTGTTGGCCGGCAAGTTGAATTCAACCGCGCCAATGTCCGGAGCCGAAGTGCTGCGCGGGTTGCCAAAAAAGTCTTCGGTGATCTGCACAAACTGCCCGGTGTTGTGGGCCAAAAACTGCATAGGGGTAAAATCAGCATTGGCCGCATCCACAAAATAGGGCGGCACATCGACCGAGTTGGTATCAAAACCCGCATAAAAGCCACTCCAATCGGCCAGGGCCGTGTAGTCGAAACTGAACTTGCCAATGTGTTGCGCCCCCGAGCCCGTGCCATTGAGGTAGATGAGGTTGTGGTTGCTCACAATCGGGTTCACAAACTGGTTGGTGAAGTGATAATCCATGCCGTAGATCGTACCCGAACCGCTGCGCGTGATGGAAATCACATTGTTGAGGTAATAATTGTTCACCACTCCGCTGGTTTGCACAATGCCTGTGCTGGGACCCGTGGTAGTATTTTGATCGTCGAACACAATGGTGTTGTGGTGAAAAAACAAGCCGTCGGAATTGGCCCCGTGCAAGCCATTGGCCGGCCCGTTGCCATTGAAATCGTAGATCAAGTTGTTGTACACCTTGTTTTCGTGGCCGCCAGGAGCATCGCACTCGATCACCAAAATGCCGGTAGCAGACCGGGTAAGGTCAAGCGCACTGCCGTGAGTATTGTGAATGCGGTTGCGGTGAATGGTGTTGTTGTTCCCCTCCGAGCCCAGGATGATACCCACCGTATTGTCGCCCAACAAGGCATTGGCCCGGTGAAAGTCGTTGCCTTCGATGTTGTTGGTGTCGTTGAGGTACATGGCGACTCCCCGGCCCAGGTAATCGCGAATGGTATTGTTTTCGATGGCGTTGCCGTAGGAATTGTTGCCGGTAATGCCGTTGAGGTACACCCCATAATACCCACCAATCAACTCGTTGTTTTCAATCGTGTTGTTGTGGCAAAGGGCTACCGTATCGCCATATACATCGGTAAAACCCGAGGTGCGAATGGCTGCCGAAGCCAGGCGCACCTGCAGCCAGAAACTCGAAGGTGCCACCATGGAAATGTCGATGTAGCAATTGCGAATGGTGTTGTGCGAAGCGCCATCCCGCAAGTGAAGGCCGTAGCCGATAAAAGAATCGGTGCTCACAATGGCCAGGCTATCAACGATCAGGTGGCTGGCCCCATCGAGGCGGAGCACGTGCCGGTTGTTCGAATCGGGTTCAGCCGTTAAGGTATCGCCGTTTCCATTAAATGTAATGGTGTTGGTAGCACTGGCTCCAACGATGGCCGGGACAGACACCTGCTCCACGTAAGGACCAGAGCCAGCCACCACGTTCATCACCACCGGGCCGGAGATGCCAGCCGTATCCAGGGCGGTTACCGCATCGCCAAAGGTTTGAAAGTTGGTGCCTCCCGTAGCTTGGGCGGCATTGATGGTATAGCTGCCGTTGAGCTGGGCCGCAAGTTCCGCAGAGCCGGCTCCGATGAGCAACAACACAAGAATGGAAAACAGTCGGAGCAGTACTTTATTTAGTACCATCGGATACGGGGTGGGTAATAACATGTTGGGCATTGGGGTTTACAATTTTTAGGAGCGAACAAACCTTCCGGGTGTTGGGGTTACAGGTGGTTCCAGGCTAAAATTAGTGGATTTTTCATCGAATAGATACTTGTACCAGTGACTCGACTCCGATTCGTCACTTCATGCAGTGATGATCCATTTGTTTCCATTCACCCACTTTTGATGACAAATTCGAAACCATTAATGGGACGGAAGGCGTTGATGGTGGTTGCTCTTTTTACTTTGGTTTGTTCTTGAATCGAATAGGCACACAGAAGACAAAGGAATGGGGACCCTGGGTGAAAGGTAACCTCATGCAAAATGCTTCTCTCTTCAACTTTTCAGAAATCTATTTTCCTACTCGTTGATCATTCTATTTACCCTATGTAGTTCAGTCATCTATGTACCTATGTGGTTCAACCGTTCATCTCCCAACTATGTGCCCTATGTGCCTATGTGGTTCAATACCCATCTCCCAACTATGTGCCCTATGTGCCTATGTGGTTCAATACCCATCCCCCAACTGTGTACCCTATGTGGTTCAGTCCTCCACCTCCCACCTATGTGCCTATTGTAGTTCCAATCATCCGTCCTTGCCCAATAGTTCTTTACTAAGCCAAAGCATTTTCCAGTATCCTGTTTTAAGTTTGCAGCTGCTTCAGTTATTCATTTGCTATGCCGGTTTACAGAATAAATCCTCGTTTTTGGAAAAGTAACCCCTTCCTCTCCAAATTTTTTTGCACACTGCTGCTTTTAGCCACCACCTTTTCAGTCCAGGCTCAGGAAAAAAGCGTTGCCCGCGAATGGATGGAGGTGCTTTTGAAAATGATGGAAATGGACGGCCGTGGGCCTACCATCCACTCGCGCAACCTGCATCACGCCACAGCCGCCATGTACGATGCCTGGGCCGTATTCGACCCGCAGGCCAACCCTTTCTTTTTGGGCAACAAGCCCGCCGAATTCCCCTGTGCCTTCCCCAACGATTTCCCCATCGGCGACAATCCCGACAGCCTTCGCAATGTAGCCATCAGCTACGCTTTTTACCGTACAGTACATTTCCGGTTCAACAATTACAGCAGCAAAGGCCGCACCCTCGACTTGCTCACCGATAAGTTCGAGGCCATGGGCCTCAACCCCAACGACTTTTCCATGGACTACCAAAAGGGTTCTCCTGTGGCTTTGGGCAACTACATTTCCAACTGCATTTGCGAATGGGGCCTGCAAGACGGTTCCCGCGAAGAAAATGGCCATGAAGCCTTGAACTATGCTCCTTCGAACCCAGTGCTCAAGCCCTATCTCCCAGGCACCCAAGGCCTGAAAAAGCCCAACCACTGGCAGCCCATCAGTACCCGCGACTATGTAGATCAACGGGGTTTTGAACCCAATTTAGAGCCCTGGAACTACCGCCTCATTACCAATGAAAAAGAATTTCTGAGCCCCGAATGGGGAAAAGTAGCTCCCTTTGCGATGACGAAAGCCGATGCGCGCATCGTTGAAAAGGAAGAAGGACCGGTCAAAATCTACCACGATCCGGGGCCTCCGCCCTTCACCTTGCCCAAAGGAGATGCCGCCGGCATCGAGTCGTACCGCTGGGGCTTTTTACTCGTAGGCATGTGGTCGGGTCACCTCGATCCAGCGGATGGAGTCATGATCGATATCTCTCCCAGGCAAACCGCTTCGCCAGACGATTTCCCCGAGTCCTTCGCCGAATACCCGGATTATTACCAATTCTTAGGCGGGGGCGTGGCCACCAACAACCGAAAGAAAAACCCTAAAACGGGCAAGCCCTATGCTGCCAACCGCGTGCCTCGGGGCGACTACACTCGGGTGATTGCGGAATACTGGGCCGATGCCGTGAACACGGCAAGCCCTCCCGGCCATTGGTTCAAAATGCTGATGCAGGTGAGCGACCACCCCGAATTCGAAAAACGCTGGATGGGCAAGGGCAAAGTGGTGGACGACCTGGAGTGGGACATCAAATCGTATTTTACTTTGGGCGGCACTGTACACGATGCGGCCATTGCCGCATGGAGCGTGAAGGGGCACTACGACTACATTCGCCCGGTTTCGGCATTGCGCTGGATGGGAGACCAAGGCCAATGCAGCTCACCTCAACAACCTCATTTTAGCCCGGTGGGCTTGCCCCTTATCCCGGGACGTATTGAATTGGTGAAAGCCGACGACCCCTTGGTAGGCAACCAAAAAGAACATTTGCACAAGCTGAAAATTTATGCCTGGCGTGGCCCGGAATACATTGAAAACACAGCCACCGACCAAGCCGGCGTGGGCTGGATCTTGGTGGAAAACTGGTGGCCTTTTCAGCGCTATTCGTTCAGCACGCCTCCTTTTGCGGGGTATGTTTCGGGACACTCCACTTTTTCCATTGCAGCTGCCGAAGTGCTAACCCGCATCACGGGCGACCCTTACTTTCCGGGCGGCCTGATGGAGTTCACGGCCAAAAAAGATGCGTTTCTGGTGTTCGAAAACGGCCCCAGCCAAGACATTACCTTGCAATGGGCCACCTACTACGATGCCGCCAATGAAACCTGCCTGTCGCGCCTCTGGGGCGGCATTCACCCGCCTGCCGACGATATGCCCGCCCGCCTAATGGGACAAAAAATCGGCCCTGCGAGTTTGGAACTGGCGAATCAGTATTTTGGAAAGAAGTAGAAGGGCAGTGTGAGAGCGAGGAGGAGTGGCGAGAGACGAGAGGCGAGAAGCGAGAGCGAGAACCGAGAGCTGACAGCCGAGAGCCGAGAGCCGAGAGCCGAGAGCGAGGACGATAGCGGAGAACGATGGAGCAAAAAACTAATTCGGGTAACGTGAAGAAGAATCATCTGGGCGGAACACGCTTATCGAAACCCGGTCCCTGAGCGGACATATCCGCGGACCGGTGACCAGTGGGGTCAATAGGACAATCATATTCCATCCGGGCTTCTCGTCTTCGCTCGAAGACCGGCATTTG
>ERZ1740068.392-NODE-392-length-22613-cov-9.336865_pt1 | contig 22613 bp, 17 predicted proteins | sample MGYA00581735_ERZ1740068 | MGnify/ENA primary metagenome ERZ1740068 (study PRJEB43018, sample SAMN04849740) | marine metagenome | isolation source: floating plastic debris | place: Pacific Ocean | collected 2008-08-30 | study: EMG produced TPA metagenomics assembly...
TGCCAGGGTTATCGTGATCTCGGCAGGATTCAAACCTGCAACCTTCTGAGCCGTAATCAGATGCGCTATTCAGTTGCGCCACGAGACCATTTAAAGGACTGCAAAAGTATACAATCCCAGCATTTTTCAATGTTTATGCTACGTTTTTTTTAACACACCGACCATCCAACATAAATTATTTAGAATTATTATAAACAATTCCGTAGAATTGCGGTCATTCTATAAAGCATTAAAGATCATTCCATGCATATGAAAAAATACATCGTTGCCCTTTGCGCCATCGCAATGCTGCTGGGGTCATGTGGTACGCCCGGTGAAAAGAAAGCAACAGATAATACAACAACTGAAGCCCAGGAGGTCAACCTTTATACCACCCGTCACTATGACGCCGACAAGGTTGTGCTGGCGAAGTTTGAAGAGCAAACCGGCATCAAAGTCAACGTCATCAAAGCGGGTGCGGACGAGCTGATCAACAAGATCGCTTTGGAAGGCGAGAACACCCCTGCTGATATTTTCATGACCGTAGACGCTGCCAAACTGTACAGAGCCAAGGAAAAAGGGATCTTACAACCTGTCACTCTTTCGCAAACTGCCTCCATCGCTGAGCAATTGAAAGATGAGGATAACCAATGGCACCCTATCACCTACAGAGCCAGAGTCATCGCATACGCCAAAGACAAGGTTGACCCCTCACAATTGTCGACCTATGAAGATCTGTCTGACGCGAAGTGGAAAAACAAAATCCTCATTCGCTCATCTTCCAGTGGTTACAATCAGTCATTATTGGCCTCCATCATCGAAGCCCAGGGTGAAGAAACTGCAAAAACATGGGCTGCTGGTGTACAACAAAACATGGCAAGAGACCCTCAAGGTGGCGACAGAGACCAGATCAAAGCAATGGCTTCAGGAGTAGGCGAAGTAGCGGTAGTCAATACCTATTATGTGGGACTACTACTCAACAGCTCCAACCCGGAAGAAAGAACTGCCGGCGAGTATGTAGGACTGTATTTCCCCAATCAGGACGATAGAGGAACCCATATCAACGTGAGTGGCGCAGGCATTACCAAGCATTCTAAAAACAAAGAAAACGCCGTCAAACTACTGGAATACCTCCAAAGCACAGAAGCGCAGACGTTCTTCGTTAACAACTCTTATGAGTTTCCCGTCAATACCAGCATCGAAATGAACGAAACACTGAAATCATGGGGTGATTTCAAGATCGATGCACTGACATTTTCAAGAAATACAACCAATCAGGAGAAAGCAGTAAAAATATTTGATGAAGTAGGCTGGAAATAACCAAAGAGTACAAGCTACTTTATTAGTGAAAAACATCAATCAGGCGCGTCATATCCAATTTTGACGCGCCTGACTTGTTTATTGGACCTATCAATTATTTGGACGCTTTCACAGCTGGTCATGATAATTATCGGGGCACCTCTCCTATCAAGTACGGAATGTAACCTACCCCGGACTTGATCCGAGGCTATCACTAGCGCAGGTCCTACCACAATTCTCGCCTGATTTGTTTTATCCCTCCTCTCACCATAGCCAATTCTATGAAATTAGGATAACTTCGCACCATTATCATAAAGACAGCACTTTTGGCAGGTAAGATTCGCATCAATATCAAATACTGGATCATCGGGACGATCGTCCTGCTGCTGTGTATCCCTATCTTCATCATTTTCTCTCACCTGTTCGGAACCCCCACCGAGAACTGGTACCACATCTATGACAACCTGCTGGCCGACTACCTCACCAATACCGTCATCATCGTGTTGGGTGTCAGCCTGATCACGCTTTTCTACGGCATTGGCGCAGCATGGTGCATTACCCGCTTCGAGTTGCCGTTCAAAAACACCCTGGAATGGTTGCTCATCCTCCCCATCGCCATCCCCACCTATATCAATGGCTTCGCCTACAGCGGCCTGGTAGACTATGCAGGCCCTATCAGGGTTTTTCTGAGAAATGTCGTGGGCTGGGATGAAATATACTTTGACATCATGAACATCTATGGGGTCATTTGGGTCATGGCAACCGTCCTTTACCCCTATGTATTCCTCTCCGCCAGAACCGCCTTCGCCCGTCAGGCAGGCAGACTGCAGGAAGCGGCTTCCTCATTGGGAAGGTCCAAAATCAACTCTTTTTTCTCAGTAGTATTACCCGTCGCACGACCAGCTATTGTTGCCGGCCTGCTACTCGTAGTCATGGAGACACTCAATGACTATGGCACCGTCAAATACTATGGAGTCCCCACCTTCACCACCGGTATTTTCAGGGCATGGCTATCGCTTGGAGATTTGCAGTCGGCTATTTACCTGTCTTCCATGCTCATGAGTCTGGTGTTTTCCATCATCTTGCTGGAAAAGTGGCAGCGGGGTCGGGCCCAATATGAATCGGGAGAGAAAAATGATGCTACTCCTAAACAACCTCTTTCAGGAATCAAAAAATGGCTGGCATTGTTCATGTGCGTGCTGCCTGTATTGACAGGACTCTTCATTCCACTATTTCAGTTACTCTACTGGTCCTACTTTAGCTGGACAGCAGTAGTAGATGCTGCATTTATGGAGATCATCTACAATAGCTTTTACCTGGCAGGCTTCGCCGCCATCATTGTTGCAGTACTGGCTATACTGCTCAACTATGCGGTAAAACTGGTCCGTAGTCAAAAGTGGGAAAACATCGCCAAAATCACCATGCTGGGCTACTCAGTACCTGGCGCGGTCATCGCCGTTGGTATCATGATCATGATCATCGGTCTGGACAAATACCTGATCGCTTTACTCAACGAAACCTTTGACATCAAAATCAAATTGCTGATCACAGGAAGCGTGTTCGCACTGTTGTACGCCTACCTGGTAAGGTATTTTGCCGTTGGCTTTGGGCCAATGGAAGCAGCATTCAAGAGTCTGCCCAACAGCATTGGCGAAGCAGGCAGGTCGCTGGGAAGTAATCCGCTTCGCAACCTGATCCGCCTGGATGTACCCATTCTATCAAAAGCAATGATCGGTACTTTGCTGCTGGTGTTTGTAGACGTGATGAAGGAATTACCCTTAACGCTGATCCTACGACCATTCAATTTCCCTACGCTGGCTACCAACGCCTTTCAATATGCCAATGACGAAATGCTGACCAAGTCTGCACCTTCCAGCTTACTCATCATTTTAATTGGAATGATCCCTGTATTTTTGCTCAACAGACTGATAAACACGAATAAGAAATGAAGCCTGCACTGGAGATAAGCCAACTCACCAAGACCTACCCAAATGCCACCAAACCCGCTTTGGATCAGGTCAATCTCCAGGTGGAGAAAGGCGAAGTGCTGGCCCTGACAGGCGAAAGCGGCTGTGGTAAAACAACGTTGTTACGTTCCATCGCAGGTTTTGAGTCGGTACAGTCTGGCAACATCCGGATTCTGGGAGAGGAAGTAGCCGACACCAAACCCGAGCAACGCAATGTAGGCCTGGTATTTCAGGACCTGGCACTATTTCCGCACATGACTGTCGAGAAAAATATCGCCTACGGTCTCAAAAAGCTCGACAAAGCAGCCCGGAAAGCAAGAATCGAGGAGGTGCTGCAGCTTACGGGCCTATCAGAGTATACCAACCGCTATCCGCATGAGCTATCAGGAGGACAGAAACAACGGGTCGCGCTGGCACGGGCACTGGCAGTCAAACCCAAAATATTACTGCTGGACGAGCCTTTTAGCAATCTGGATGAATTGCTGCGGGTGAAGGTACGGCAGGAGATTCTCTCCATTCTACGATCCAGCGGCATTACCACCATCCTGGTCACACACGACGCGCAAGATGCCTTCAACATGGCCGACCGCATTGCAATACTTAAAAAGGGAGAGCTCATTCAGGTAGGTACGCCCGAGAACCTGTTTCTTCAGCCAGTATCGCCCTATGTAGCCAGGTTCTTTGGTGAAATCAGCCTCCTACATGGTACGCAAACGCCCGAAGGTCTCAAAACCAGCTTTGGCCTCTTAGCTTATGCTTCAGATGACTCAGAAGTACTGTTGGGTCTACGGCCCAATGCAGTGCAGCCCACTGATACCACAGGCCCTTTAAGCGGCATAGTCACTCAGATTACGTTCATGGGCGCCTTCTATGAGTACATCCTTCAAGCTGGCCACAAGGATACAGAACACCTTCATTTGTTCAGAAAACAAAGGGACTACGAAGTGGGAGATGAGGTGTATTTCACAGTTTCTTCTGAACAGGTAATTGAGTTTAAAATCAAATCGATGTAAACTGCTTTTAAATACTTGCCAAAACTGGAAATGAAACCTGAAGAACTACAAAAACTCCTCAATAACAAAAGCAAAGAAGAACTGGTATCCGAAATACTTCAATTGCATGAAAAATTCATTGATGTCAGACAATACTTTGATTTTTCAAGGACCAAACGAAAGAAGATACATAGTGATATTGTTGAAAACTATAAGTTACAAATCAATGATGCTTTATGGCCCGATCATAGTTTTGAAGGAGGACTCGATATAGAAAAGGTAGAAGAAGTACTTGTTACTTTTAAGCAAGTCTGTGATCATCCAGGCTATCAAATTGAACTTTTATTGCATGCTGTAGAAAGTGCCAGTCAATGTGCCTATGATTTTGGTGGAGATTTTGGAGAAGACTATTACGAGTATTTTGAGGAAGTCTTTGATGAGACATTGAGTTATATGAGGCGGGGTGAACTTATGAAAGCATTTAAAGAAAATAGCCAAAAGGTAATTAAAAATGCCTTCGAGGGTTATGGTCATCGGGACACATTGGAGGAACTTTGGGAGAAGTATAAAATACATTAGTACAACTTACACAGCAAAAAACAAACTGCTACTTCGAACTTTTACGCCAATTTCAGGTTCATTTTGACTCAACATTTCGTATCTTAACAAACCAGCTTAGCTATTACGACGTTGGTCAGATTTATATGGATGTCTCTGACCGGAGTTACGCATGAACACCACATCATTTAAGATGTATCCTGTGACATGGACAGAAAAAAACTTGCTATGGAAAAGCACACAGACTATCAATACCTATTTGATGTCGACACACCGCCCGTAGAAACGATACTTAAGAAACTAAGTATTGATGCAAAAGCCCTTGAGGGGAAAACGGTGCTCCTCACAGGAGGGGCAAGAGGCATCGGCAAAGAAGTAGCCAGGGGGCTCGGTTACCTTGGAGCCAATGTCGCCATCGTTGACAAACGGGCAAGCGGGCAAACGGTGGCAGACAATATTGTCGCTAACGGCGGGCAAGCGATCTTTATCCACAAAGACATATCCGAATCAGCCAATATCAGAGACGCTTTTGAACTCATAAAAAAGGAATACGGCCCCGTCAATATCCTGATCAACAATGCAGTACATTTTACCATCGCTTCATTTGAAGAGATGTCTGCAGAAGAATGGGACTTGACTTTCAGAACAAATATTGGTGCCATGATGCACACCACCAAAATGGCCTTGCCAGACATGCGGGCGAGTGGCAATGGTACCATCATCAATGTTTTGGGACCCGAGGGAATGGCCTATGCCGCTGCCATGTCAAGTTCCAAGGTAGCCATGAGATCGTTGCTTTTCTCACTCTCCAACGAGATCCCTAGCGATGAAGGAATTCACATTGTGGGGTTTGCTCCGGGCTTTGTCGCCACACCATTGGTCGCAGATGTATTTGTCAGCTACTGCCAACGTGTGGGCATCGATTTTGAAGAATATGTACATACAACGTCCAGGAATCCTGGTTATGAAGGACTGATGCCTGCCGAGCATTGTGCCGCTGGCCTGATCCATACCATCATTAATGCCAACGACTATCACGGACTGATTGCCGATGCTTATGTCCCACTCAGCCACCATGGGATCATCGAACTCAGTCAGGACGAAATTTCTGCGCAGGCGGCGATCTCTACTTTTAACAATACCAATACCATTTCGCGTTATATCTCCGAGATTACCACGCTCAACAATACCATTGAGTCGAAGATCAAGGAGCGTACCAGGAAGATCACAAAGGAAAAGGAAATGGTCACCGGGCTGCTGAAAGAGATACAAAACAAAAACAGACAGCTTGAATCCATCAAAGACGAGTTGTTAACTGCTAAAAACCGGGCAGAAGCAGCCTCCGTTCACAAAGAAGAGTTCCTGACCAATGTCACCCACGAGATCAGAACGCCGCTCAATGCCATCATCGGATTCATTGATCTGCTGAAAGATTCTCCCCTCAGCAATGAGCAGCGTGAGCACATCAATGCGGTACAGATATCAGGAGAAAAACTGCTCAAACTTATCAACGAAGTATTGGACATTGCCAAGATAGAAGCGGGTAAACTAGAGCTGGAACCTGAAATATTCAACCTGCACACCTTCCTGGAAGACCTGGAAAAAAGTACCATGGCACGCGCAGGAACCAAAGGCAACCAGCTGCACTCTCAGGTAAGCCCAGACATTCCCAAACTGGTCAAAGGAGATCCCAACAGGCTCCATCAGGTATTGATCAACCTATTGGGTAATGCCATCAAATTCACCGATGAAGGACTGGTAGAAATCCACTGCGATCTGGTGAGTCAGGAGGATAGCAATTGTCATGTTTGCTTCAAAATCATAGACAATGGCATCGGCATCTCTACAGACAACCAGCAGTCGATTTTTGAGACATTCACACAAGTAAAAGGACAACGCAACCGGCAGCACGGCGGTAGCGGGCTTGGGCTGGCAATCGTCAAAAAGTTGGTAGACCTCATGAAAGGCAAGGTCTCACTGCATAGTGAAGCAGGAGTGGGCTCTACTTTCACAGTCACTATCCCGCTGAAACTCGTAGACGAGAAACAGCTGCCGGGAGATCAGCTCACCATCATAGAAAACAACTGCCTGGAAGGGCTGGATATCCTGCTGGCAGAAGACAACCAGTTCAATCAGATCCTGGAAACGAAAATCCTGACCAATCTGGGTGCGAGGGTCACCCTGGCGGAAAACGGACGAGAAGCCATCGAACACCTGCAAAAATCTACTTTTGACATCATTCTGATGGATGTTCAGATGCCCGAGATGGATGGGCTGGAAGCTACAAAATTCATTGTCAATACCCTGAAGCTGGACACTCCCATCATTGCATTGACGGCCAATGCCTTCAAGCAGGACCTGGACAAATGTCTGGAGGTCGGCATGCGCAACTACGTCACCAAGCCCTTCAAAAAAGAAGTACTGGCCCAACAGATATTGGAATATACTGCACAGCCGATGGATCAATAGTGAACCGGCGATCATAAATGCGCCACGCAACATCTCCAATTTAAACTAGTGAGGTGTTGTCAATAAGACCCAATAAGGCTAAATTAGTCACATGAGAGAAGCCGTCTTTGTCAAACTAAATGGAGATAAGTGGAAAGAAATTGAATCTTACTTCAATTCCCCTGTTAACAAAGATCCCGACATGCTGGCAGGATACTATGTCCAGTTGACTGATGACCTCTCTTTTGCCCGCACACAGTATCCCACTAGTCAGGTCACGGAATACCTCAACGCCGTCACTTCGAGAGCGCACCACCTCATTTATATTAACAAAAAAGAAAAATCCAATCGCGTCATCACCTTCTGGACACAGGAAGTTCCCGAAGCAGTCTATACAATGCGGAAAGAACTACTGATCGCCTTGTTGGTATTTTGTACCGCCATAGCGATTGGCGCCGTCTCCACCAGGTATGATGACACCTATACGCGACTGATATTGGGCGACGCCTACGTAGACATGACACTGGAGAACATTGAAAAAGGCGATCCCATGGGGGTCTATGCCAGCATGGATCAACTGCCTATGTTCCTGTACATTGGCTTCAATAACATCAGAGTCTCGTTCTATGCTTTTGCCGCAGGACTCTTTTTTTCTGTAGGCGCGGGATTGATCCTGTTTTACAATGGCATCATGCTCGGGTCATTTCAGTACTTTTTCTATCAAAAGGGCCTGCTCCTCTTCAGCTTCCTCAGCATCTGGATACACGGCACCATCGAAATCTCCATCATTGTGGTGAGTGGCGCGGCGGGCATTCATCTGGGAAATAGTTTCATGTATCCAGGCACGCTACCCAGGATGGAATCATTTATGAAAGGTGCTAGAAACGGCATCAAAGTATTAATTGGATTGATTCCACTGTTCGTCATTGCAGCATTGCTGGAATCCTATGTAACCAGGTACAGCCATTGGCACTGGCTGCCCAAACTAACGATCATCCTCATGTCGCTGTCCTTTATTATCTACTATTTTGGTATCTTACCGACCAAACTCCATCGAAGCAACCATGAATGACAAAGTAGAATTGAGGAAGAGGCGGGATTTCAGTGAAAACATTTCCTCCGTATTTCAGATTATCCGAACGGAATTCAAGCAGTTTGTAGGTGCCATCATCCTCATTGCAGGCCCTCTGATGTTGGTCGTCTCAATTGCCATTGCCTATGTCACACTCAATGCAATGGATACATTTTCTACGATGGATCCCGGCAGCGATTCATCCTCAGATGTCTTCTTTGGACGATATGTGCAGATCACTTTCAGCTATGTTGCGCTCTGGTTGGGCTATACTTTTATCAGCATCGTCACCTGCGCCTATCTCAAAGTATACCTGGAGGTTAAAAAAGCCACAGACATCACGACCAATATGGTCTGGAACGAAACACGAAAAAATTTACTGAGAGTGACCATGGCCTCCATTCTCAATCTGATCATCATTGCTTTCGCCACCTTGTTCTTGGTGGTTCCTGGCCTCATCATGTGGGTTTACCTGTCTCTGGTAATTCCCATTATGATCATAGAAGGAGAGTCCTACAGCAAAGCATTTGACAAGTCATTCAAATACCTGACTAATAATTTCTGGATCACAGTTGGGATTGCCATCGTCGTAGGCCTGATCGCCTATATGATCAGCTTTGCCTTTAGCATCCCCAATATCATCCTGAGTTTTGTATGGCAGTTCAACAGCATAGAAACGATGAACAACAGTGGGGGCAATTCAGCAATGGGTGAAACTTTTTCGTTTATTTTCCTGGCCAGCACCATCATTGCCAACCTGGCGCGGTTGCTCACTTACTGTATCCCCACCCTTTCTCTTGGGCTGCACTATTACAACCTCAAGGAACAGAAAGATTCCACAGGGTTGATGGATCAAATCGCCAACATGGGTCAAACTATAATTGTAGAGGATGAAACGTACTAGACTAACCACCTACTTATTTGGCCTGATACTCAGTTTGCTCGTTATTAACGGGCTACAGTTTTCCTATGCCAATGACACCAAACGAAGGGTAAGTCAGGAAAAATTAGAAGCGCTGCAAAGCGACTCCGACTTCAACTATGCCAGAAACTATCGTGTGCAGGATGATCCACTGGCCAAACTCTTTAACTGGATCAGAAGTAAGTTCTTTCAGGCCATTGGGAAAGCTACATCGGGTGGTTGGCAACGAATTGTCGCCCTGATCATCATAGGGCTTATCATTACTTATGCAGTTTTAAAACTCCTGGACATAGATCCCACATTTGGTTTGCTGTTTAGTAACAAGAAAAATAGCTTCAATCCCACTTCCGGAGCCATCATTGATGACATCAAAGGAACGGATTTCCAGTCATTCATCAATCAGGCGTATGCCAATAAGAATTACCGGGATGTAGTACGCTATTATTACCTGTTTGCGCTCAATAGATTGGACGCAGCGGAGATCATCCGTTGGAAAAAAGGCAAAACCAATCTCGAATATTTATACGAAGTGGAGAACGAAAACATCAAATCACATTTCTCGTCTCTCAACTTCTATTTCGAGTATGCGGTCTACGGCGAATTTGAGATTACTGAAAGCCTTGCAAAATCTTCCGAGGCATTGTTCCATCAAATCAATGAATCGATCTGATGAAAAATAATTTCAAATACAAGCTTATCCTGTTCACCACTATTGGGCTATACCTCCTTTTCGAGCTTACCAAGCCCAAACCCACCGACTGGACCCTGTCATTGGCTCCCAACGATAAGATCCCTTTTGGCACCTACGTATTCCACCAGCTGCTGCCCGATCTTTTCACGGAGGGCAACCTCACCATAGGAGAAGAGTCCATCTATCAGGCTTATCTGAATGACAGCACACAGAACCTCATCATTCTGGGTAAAGAGTTTAATCCGCAGACAAATGAAATAGAACAACTACTGAGATCAATCAATGCTGGCACCAATTGCCTGTTAATCACTGATGAACTCAATTTTGAACTGAGGGACACCCTTCAGTTGCAACTCGACTATCGCTTCTTTGTTGAGCAGCAGATCCTGCAACGGCGAGATACCACACAAGTCGTTTTTGACGGCAAGAAATATGATTTCCCGGACGCATTCATCAGCAGTACCATCGAGCCCGAAGACAAGAACTTCACTAAACTGGCCAGCAACCGGCTGGGCGATCTCATCTTTATTGAGAAAAAAATCGGGAAAGGCAGGCTACTTTGGTGTTCTGTTCCCATGCTCGTCACCAACTACTCACTGCTGAGCGGTGACAACATAGAAATCATGGAAAGCATTGTCAATCAGCTACCGGATCAAAAAACGACATTGACCAGCTTGTACCTGAATGGCCGTACCATGGCGCCTCCCAACAGGATGCGGTTTATTCTCACTACGCCCGCACTCAAATGGGCCTGGTTCATCGCCTTTGGCGCATTGGTGATCTTCATGCTATTTGGCCTCAAACGCGAACAGCGACAAATACCTACTATATCACCGCCCAATAACTCCACCATAGAGTTTGCTGAAACGGTAGGACAGCTTTACCTGAAAAACGGTAATCATAAGAATGTGGCACAAAAAAGACTACTCTACCTCAAGGAGTATTTCAAAAACAAGTACTTCATGAGGGTGACATTTGAAGAATCAGAAATTGAACGAGTCATCAATAAGACGGGTAAAGACGCCAGTATTGTGAAGGCACTTTATCAGTCTATTGCCAGAGTAAACAGCGCTCCAAATATCACCAAAGAGCAATTGATTCAATTCAATCAAACAATAGAAGACTTTTACCTTAATTGACAAACCTCATGAGTGAAGAACAATTTGAAAGCAGGATCAACCTGGATGCCATCAAAGAAAAGATTGCCCTGGTCAAAAACGAGATGGGGCAAGTGGTCATCGGTCAGAAACAGCTGATAGACCTGATCCTTGTAGCCCTGCTTTCTGACGGACACATTTTGATAGAAGGGGTTCCCGGAATAGCCAAAACACTGACGTCTAAATTGATGGCACGAACGCTGGGCGTTGATTTCTCGCGTATCCAGTTCACCCCAGACCTGATGCCGTCAGATGTGCTGGGGACATCGGTATTCAACATGAAGTCTGGTGAATTTGAGTACAAGCAAGGCCCCATTTTTGCCAATGTAGTGCTGATAGATGAGATCAACAGAGCACCTGCAAAGACGCAGGCAGCCCTGTTTGAGGTCATGGAAGAGTACCAGGTGACAGTTGATGGTACTACCTACCCGATGAGTAAACCTTTCCTCGTCCTGGCCACTCAGAACCCTGTAGATCAGGAAGGAACTTACCGACTTCCCGAAGCGCAGCTGGACCGGTTCATTTTCAAAGCCATTGTGGACTACCCTGAACTATCTGAAGAGGTCAAACTCCTGACCAACGTCAACACAATGAAACGTCATGATGACCTTGAGCGCATCAAAGAGGTGATTTCGGCAACAGAAATCGCCGAATTCAGAGACATTGTGCAGCAAGTGCACGTAGAAGATGGACTACTCAATTACATTGCTCAGATCATTGCGGAAACGCGTCAAAATGCTTCACTATACATTGGCGCATCACCAAGGGCTTCCATTGCATTACTGAAAGCATCAAAGGCACTGGCAGTCGTCAACGGTCGCGACTTCGTAACACCGGAAGACATCAAATACCTGTCCAAGCCAGTGCTGAGACATCGCGTTATTCTTACGCCAGAGCGTGAAATGGAAGGCAAAACCACCGATGAGATCGTTGAAATGATTGTCAATAAAATAGAGGTTCCCCGCTAGTGAAGATATTCAAGCACCTTTTCCTCACCGACAGACTGCTCTACATTACCGTGGGAGTGATCATGCTGTTTTTGTTCGGCTTCATCTATGATGTTGCCTTCAGCATAGCACGTCTCACCTTCTTTGTCCTGTTATTTGCTACATTGATTGACATCCTCTTGCTTTTCGCGAAGAAAAATGCAATCAGGAGCAACCGGTTTGTACCGGAAAAGCTGTCAAATGGCGACGAGAACGAAATCAAGCTGACGGTAGCCAGTTCTTATCAGTTCAAAACTTTTGTACGGGTAATCGACGAGCTACCTGCACAATTACAAATGAGGGATCAGGTGTTCAAATTCGCCATGAATACGGGCGATCAGAAATCAATTCGCTATCAGGTGTTTCCCATGAAAAGGGGGGATTACCAATTTGGAAATATCCACGCTTTTTGCCAGACAAGACTGGGGTTGATCGAGCGTCGCCACACTACGGAAGCACAAACAGAAGCTATGGTCTATCCGTCATTTGTGCAGATGAAGAAGTATGAGCTGCTGGCCATTACTTACAAACTTCAGGACGAAGGGATCAAAAAAGTACGGCGTATTGGTCAAAATAAGGAGTTTGAGCAAATTAAAGAATACGTAGTTGGTGATGATTTCAGGACCATCAACTGGAAAGCCACGGCGCGCGCAAGCCGGCTGATGGTCAATACTTATCAGGATGAAAAGTCACAGCAAGTGTACAGTATCATCAACAAAGGGCGAATCATGAAGATGCCATTTGAAGGCATGACGCTGCTGGACTACTCCATCAATGCCAGCCTTGCCATCTCCAACATCGCATTGAAAAAAGATGACAAACCTGGACTGGTCACCTTTCAGCATAAAATTGGCACTGTCCTACCCGCCAGTAAGCGAAGTGCGCAAATACGTTATTTCATGGACGTATTATATCGTGAAAAATCAGCATTTAAAGAAACCGACTACTCCAAATTGTACAGCCTGATCAAAAGTAAGATCAACAAGAGAAGTTTACTGTTGCTATTCACCAACTTTGAATCGCTTTCTACCATGCAACAGCAGCTGCCTTTCCTCAGAAAAATAGCAGCAAGCCACTTGCTGGTATGCATCATGTTTGAGAATACAGAACTGGATGAACTCATCCAGATGCCTACGACTAATCTGGAGAACATTTATACCAAATCCATTGCTGAAAAGCTGTCTTATGAAAAGAAACAGATCACCAAAGAGCTGAATAAAGTAGGCATCTACACCATCTTAACCAAGCCCAAAGACCTCACCATCAGCACCATCAACAAGTACCTGGAAATCAAGGCACGTGGGATGATTTGATGCTAGCAAAGTATCGACGATGATCTTCTGCAGATTGGATCAATAATGGTTCACCTTGCAGTCCTTTGTCCCAAGCCTCTCGTAATTCTTCTATTGACCAATTGCTCAGAAAATCTGCTTGTTCTTTAAGATTAGATGGATTTTTCTTTTTTTCAGATGTTTTCATCTCATAAAAGTAGTAAACCTAATTCCAATTGTCAATTTATAGTAAAACGGCTTACAATAGTTTTAGAAAAGGTTTCGTAACTTTAATAACACGATTGACTCATATGGAACTAAAAGTAACATTAGAAGACCGGCTTTATTCTGCAATAGACTACATGCACTTGCACACCAAGGAACGGATGGAGCTACTGAAGGGTAAGCTAAAACTGATGTCACCATCACCTGGAGCAGACCATCAAGTAAAAGTAGGAGCGATCTATCGAGAGCTCTTTGAGAGGTATAACGATGAATATGTTGTTTTACTCGCGCCCCTGGATGTCTTCCTGGATGAAAATACAGTAGTTCAGCCGGATGTGCTGGTTTGCCGCAAAGAACAGGTTTCAAAACGAGGATGCGAAGGAGCTCCATTTTTAGTAGTAGAAGTAATATCGCCTGGCACACAAAAGTACGACGAGGGCAAAAAGAAAGAACTGTATCGCGAGGCGGGCGTCAAAGAATACTGGCTGGCCTATCCCGACAAAACAAAAAAACTAGTGTTTGAATAGGCCTGCTTCCCAAAAATCACGTATTTCAAAATCAACCAGATCAAATCTAAGGCTAAGGGACACCCTATCGGAAAAAATTTTCTGATAGACTTAAGAGTCGAATAGCCGACCGGAGATTGAACGTTATCACGATTGTTTTTATATGAAACTAATTTGAGCTCCTGATGAGTAATTTTTGATTCGTAATGCAATTTGATATGTTCAAATTTCCCTCAACTCCCCATTATGCATCACTAGCCGTGCGCCACTGACCGTGCGTCACTCATTATGAATTAATCATGATTGAAGAATTTTAATGCAATCATCATTGGACAACAAAATCAATCTTTAATGAATTAAACGTGATAATGCCTATTAAACATCACTAATCACATCTAAAAAAGCAGCAACTTGCCATAAGAAGCTACTTTGTATTACACAATACTGTGCTATATAGAACACCCATTTTGCAAATAACGTTCGTTATTGAACACGCTCAAATATCAAAAAAGCCGCTTACTGCTCTTAAACGCACTTTTCTCATTATGGCATAGTACTTGGTCTATTTTAGGTGATGTATCGCTTAAGAAGTCAAATCGCTCGCAACAGAAAAACCCTGGTCATCATATTGGGGATCATTCTGGCACTCTTGATCACTTTCAAGAGTAATGAGCTCTTCTCTGAAAACCCACAGGTGACTCAGCGACAGGAAATCGTATTGCCTGAAGTAGCGGACGGCATCAGCACATGGTTTAAGACACTGAAGGAAAATTCTCAGTATATTTACCATACTTATCAAAGTATACGAAAATCTCAAAACTAAAAACTCATGACAAAAAGACTATCAAGACCCGTTCACGATCGGATGATCGGCGGCGTATGCTCCGGCTTGGCCAATTATTTTGAATTAGATGTATCACTAGTGAGAGTAGGCTATGTCTTCCTCTCTATCTTCAGCGCGGGTTTCCCGGGAATACTTGTATATATCATTATGTGCTTCGTCATCCCTACATCATACGATCGATAAAGGGACATCATTAGAAACACTAAAGAATTGATGGGTCGACAATCAGATCACCTTTGACTGCATGTTGATCCATCTTTCAGGAAGTTCGCCATTACAAGTAGTTTCATAGTCACTGTAACTGCAAGGCACTATCCTGTTCCTACGGATATTGCGTCCTTCTGAAAGATAAGGCACCTCCATCCACCACTTTTCAGATAATTTACTCTTATAAAACCGAATGGTCTCCGGCTCCAATCCTGTAGCCACCTCGTAGACCAAATAGTCATTGGAACGGAAGATGCTTTCTTTCTTACGGTGATAGAATCCTTCGATAAAGTACCACAACATGGTAGAGATGACAAATGCTGACTGAAAGTCTTCCGAATCATAGCCCGGATCATATTCATACAGACCAATACTACTCATTTTGTCATTGAGTCCTGCATACCAGCAGATCTGACACGCCTCCTCACCTGTCAACCCATAAACTAATCGCTCAGAGGTGCCCGGCAAATAAGCTGATTTGATAGCAGAAAGGTCAAAAGAAAGTAAATCTCCATCCCGAATCACCGGTTCCATTTCCTTCAGATTTTCCTTCACTACTCCCAGCCGGTAAGTATCAAACGACAAACTCTCCAACAGCTGGTTCTCTTTTTCATCCACCAGATAGCTCTGATGGGCAATGTGACTGTAGTTGAACAGGAAATTGGGCTCATGTGTGAAGATTTTCTGCACATGCGACTCCCGTTCGTTTTTAGTGTCTTCCAAATCAAAGCAGGAGTCGATGTTGATGAACGTCACCAGCTTATCCATGGACTCATAAGCACAGTACTGCGCAAAATCAAAATCGTGGCCACCGCCAATGATGATGGGGAGAATGTTCTGCTCCAACAGGTGCTCACAAACCTCTTTCAATCTCAGGTAAGTATCCTCCAGTTCCGGGCCGTTTCGCAGATTACCCAGGTCTACAATCCTGTACCTCCCCGCTCCTTTTCTAAGGCGGTAAAACTTCTCCCTTATTCTCATAGGAGCCTCTTCCATGGTCCTCACGTCACCTCCGGACCTTGTGTCTTTCAATCCTACAATGGCCATGTCTACGCCGTCAAGTTCCGGCAGTCTCCCACGGTTAACCGATATGGCATTGTAAACGCTGTTCTTCTTGTAGTTATCAAAAGGGATCTGGTCTGATACCGGGTCAAAAAATAACTTGGGGTCCATAATCAATTCAAAGTCAGTTGTTGAAGGCACTTCTCACAGGGCCGGGTATTGGTCAAATTAATGAAAAAAGGCTGCATCCGAAAATCAGAAACAGCCTTTGTATTTTGTGTATCAGTGCGATCTGTTATCCACCGAAGTCGTCAAAAGAAACGTTTTCGTCCGGCACACCCCAGTCATCACACATTTTAAGTACTGCTGCATTCATCAAAGGAGGACCGCAGAAGTAAAATTCAATTTCTTCAGGAGCATCATGCTTACTGAGGTACTGATCGATTACTGCCTGGTGAACAAAGCCGAGGAATCCATCGCCTTCAGAATCATCAACATCTTTCTTAGCTACCCAATTATCCTCTTCCATCGGCTCGGACAGTACGAGGTAAAATTTAAAATTAGGGAATTCTTTCTCAATCTTCTGGAAATCATCCAGGTAGAAAAGCTCTCTTTTAGATCGGCCACCGTACCAGTAGGTTACTTTTCTACCGGTTTTCAAAGTGTGGAACAGGTGGAATAGGTGCGATCTCATTGGCGCCATTCCAGCTCCACCACCGATGTACAACATCTCAGCTTCTGTAGGCTTGATAAAGAACTCACCGTAAGGTCCTGAAATAACCACTTTATCTCCAGGCTTTCTGGTAAATACGTAAGAAGAACAGATACCAGGATTTACTTCCATCCATTTGTTCTTAGCCCTATCCCAGGGTGGTGTAGCAATCCTGATATTCAGCATCACAATATTACCTTCAGCAGGGTGGTTCGCCATGGAGTAAGCTCGGAAGATCTCTTCTTTATTTTCCATAGTCAAATGCCACAGTCCAAATTTATCCCAGTCCTCTTTAAACTTATCAGGACCAGCCGGATCGTCTGGATGAGGGGCAATGTCCATGTCTTTGAATTCACAAACGATAGGAGGAACATCTACCTGAATATATCCACCAGCTTCAAAATCGAGGATTTCACCTTCTGGCAACTTCACCACAAATTCTTTGATGAAAGATGCTACATTGTAATTGGATACAACCTCGCACTCCCACTTCTTGATACCGAAAATCTCTTCTGGTATCTCGATCCTCATATCCTGCTTCACTTTTACCTGACAGGATAATCTCACCTTCTCTTTTTGCTCAGTTCTACTTAAGTGACCGACCTCCGTTGGCAACACATCTCCGCCACCTTCTTCAATCTTACACTTACACATTGCACAGGTACCTCCACCACCACAGGCAGAAGGAAGAAATATCTTCTGAGCGGATAGCGTACTCAACAGGTTAGAGCCTGCTGTAGCCACTATCGGATTGGCCTCATCCCCATTTACGATGATGTTGACAGGCCCTGATTGTACCAACTTTGATTGCGCAAATAACAACACAAATACCAACAGTAGAATCACTGCAGTAAAAGCGAGTATAGCGGTTATGACAATTGTAGACATCTATTGAAAATGTTTATTGTTAAATCGTTTACAAATATAAACGAACTCTGTTTCACTCACGAACCCTTAGCCAAGAAAATAACCAAGGTTACGCATCAAATGATGCAACGAGTCGTTGATAGAAATTGTTGATTAATTTTTCAAAAGCTTCAGTAAGCTGGTCAGCTTAGACTTCAGGTTTCTGCGATCAACAATGAAATCGAGGAAACCATGATCCAATACAAACTCTGAGCTCTGGAATCCCTTCGGTAAATCTTTACCAATGGTCTCACGAATCACCCGGGGACCGGCAAAACCAATAAGTGCACCTGGCTCTGCGATATTGAAATCTCCAAGCATCGCGTAAGAAGCAGTAACACCGCCCGTAGTGGGGTCTGTGAGGAGAGAGATATAAGGAATCTTCGCCTCAGATAACAATGCCAGTTTGGCGGAAGTTTTTGCCATCTGCATGAGTGAGAATCCCGCCTCCATCATCCTGGCGCCACCAGACTTTGAGATCATCAGAAAAGGAATCTTATGTTTCAGGGAGTAATCAATCGCCCGCGCAATCTTTTCTCCCACCACAGATCCCATTGATCCTCCAATGAATGAGAAGTCCATACAAGCGATGACGATGTCGAGACCGTTCATTTTGCCATGTGCAGACCTAACAGCATCTTTCAATCCCGTCTTTTTCTGACCGGCAGCAATCCTGTCCGGATAACGTTTCGAATCTTTGAACTCCAGCGGGTCACCTGATATCAGGTCCGCATCAAGTTCGTCAAACTCATTCCCGTCAAATAATATTTCAAAATATTCTCTGGATCCTATCCTTACGTGATAGTCGTCTTCCGGCGAGACATATTGATTGCTTTTCAGTTCCCTCATGTGGACAATCTTGCCACTTGGGGTTTTATACCAGAGCCCGTCAGGGGCTTCTTTTTTATCTTCAGTGGGGGTACTGATACCCTTATCTTTTCGCTGAAACCACGCCATGCGTTATGCTTTGTTAAAAGAAGCAACAAAGATATTATTTTTTGACAGATACAGTACAAAATGTGATAGAGTTATTTAATAGCAAGGCGTACCACAAACCAATAGTTACCCATAAGCAGCTACCTTCTGTGTAAAAGCGAACTATGTCGGTCATTTTTCCATGAACCAACGAAAGTCCGTTGAGAACATTCAATAGCTTTACCGACAGGAACCAAAATATTCATGAAACTACAATGAAAACTCATTTTTTTATATTAATTCTTGCCCTCTATTCGTTGCAATGCATCAGCCAAAATGTTGATATTCAGCTGAGACAAAAAGTTCCCATGCGGGACGGAATTAATTTATCCGCAGACATTTACAAGCCGGAGGACACTTCAAAACCTTTGCCTACCATCCTCATCTACACACCCTATCTCAATGACGAGGCGGTAGACAGGGGAATGTTCTTCGCTAAGGCAGGCTACGTATTCATCAGTCTCGACTTACGGGGAAGAGGAAACTCGGAAGGTACCTATTTCCCTTTTGAGAAAGATGGCCAGGACGGACACGATGCCATCAACTGGATCGCGCAACAACCATGGTCAAATGGCGAAGTCGGCATGATGGGCGGCTCCTATCGCGGCATGGTGCAGTGGTTCACTCTCAAGGAAATGCCGAAGGCTCTGAAAACCATTATTCCAACTGCTTCTGTAGGTCCGGGACTGGATTTTCCAAAAACCAACGGTGTATTTTACGACTATTCACTGCAATGGCTCACGTTTACCGCTGGCAAGGGTCACAATGACGAAATGTTTGGCAACGGGGCATACTGGGGAAATAAGTCTGAAAAGAAGATCAAGGAAGGGCTGGCATTCAAAGACTGGGATAAAATCACCTTGAATGAGCGCAACCCCATCTTCCAAAAATGGATCGCCCATCCCGACTTTGACGCATACTGGCAGAATTTCTATCCGCAGCAGGAGCACTATGAAAAAATGAACCTGCCTATCCTGACCATTACCGGCTACTTTGACGCGGACCAGCCAGGCGCCATGAAATACTATAAAGACCACATGAAGTATGGCAATGCCAACGGAAAAGCACAACACTACCTGGTCTACGGCCCGTGGACACATGGCGGAACCAGAAAACCAGAGACAGCCGTTGGTGGATTACAATTTGGGAATTCGGCCAAGATAGACATGCTCCAGCTACACCTCGATTGGTTTAACTGGACACTAAAGAATGGAAAAAAACCAAAGTTTTTAAAAAACCGGGTCAACCATTTTGTCATGGAGCGTAACGAATGGATGCACTCGGAAGACTTCTACCAATTGGCAAATGACTCCCTCACTTTTTACTTATCGAGTCCCGAAAGCACAGCTACCAGCCTTTTCGATGCCGGACAGCTCATCAATACCAAGCCTGGAAAAGAAGCACCAGATAGCTATTCCTTTGACCCACTGGATACTACGACACAAGTCTCAACTAATACTAGTGATTATTACAAAGTTCCCATTCCCGGTGTACTGAAGAATAGCCTTATCTACGTCAGCAGCCCTTTGAAAAGCGACATTGAACTTGTTGGCCAGGCGGAACTTGGCGCCTATATCTCACTCAACGTCAGGGATACCGACATCAATGCCACTTATTATGAAATAAGAGAAAGCGGAGAAACCATCTACTTAGGCACCGATATACTTAGAGCGAGATACAGAGAATCTCTGGAAGAAGCCACGCTGGCAATACCTGGGGAAGTCGCACTCTACAGGTTTAAAAACAGCTTTTTTACTCATAGAAAACTGCTGAAGTCAAGTAGAATAGCCGTGCACATAGAACCCCTCGATCCCTTTTCTTTTCAGAGAAATTACAATTCCGGAAAAGATGTGTCAGAAGAGACCAAGGCCGATGCGGTTACTGCCAAAGTCTCGCTTCATCATTCCAAGAAGTATCCGAGTTATTTGAAGCTGCCTGTGAGGCGGGAATAGGAGAGTGGAAGGGAATACTACTTATGGAGACCTGTTTGCCGACTGGCAGACACAGATGGTCGCAAAGAAACTATTTATGTCCCCACAAATAGCAGTAAAAACTATTAAATCCGTGAGCCAGGTTAATGCATTTTTCAAAAATCATTGATGGCCATCTACAAGCATAGGCCTATGTTGGCCCCTAAGATTATAGCAATCACTTTTTATATGAGGAATTGAATGATCTTCAGCAATATTTGATAGTTTTACTAAGTAAAATTTAAGATACATCTATGAAAACCCATCTATTTACCCTGCTAATTGCAATTAGCTCATTTGTATGCCATAGTCAAAATGTTGACATCCTGCTCAGGCAAAAGATACCGATGCGCGATGGCATCAACTTGTCGGCAGACATTTACTTACCTGAAGACAATTCCCAACCCCTGCCTGTTATCCTTTCTTACACACCATATCTCAATGATATGTCTGTAAAAAGAGGTATGTTCTTTGCGAAAGAAGGATACATTTTTGTCAGTCTCGACCTGAGAGGGAGGGGTAATTCAGAAGGTGAGTTTTTCCCCTTTGAAAAAGACGGACAAGACGGCTTCGATGCCATCAACTGGATTGCCGATCAGCCCTGGTCAAACGGTGAAGTAGGTATGATGGGAGGCTCCTATCTTGGGATGGTGCAGTGGATGACTCTCAAAGAAATGCCCGAAGCGCTTAAAACCATTACACCAACAGCTCCGGTGGGTCCGGGAATTGATTTCCCCAAAAGCAACGGCTCGTTTAATAACTACACACTCCAATGGCTTTCCTATACAGATGGAAAGGGGCTTAATTCCAACATGTTCGGAAACGGTGATTACTGGCAGCGTAAAGCCAAAAAGAAAATCGCGGAAGGTTTAGCATTTAAAGACTGGGATAAAATCGTTTTCGGTGAAAGAAATCCTATTTTCCAAAAATGGATCACACATCCGGATTTTGACGAGTACTGGCAAAGCTTCTACCCGCTCCCAAAACATTATAACAGAATAGACATTCCAATTCTAACTATCACGGGCTACTATGATGCCGATCAACCGGGCGCTTTGAAATACTATGAAGATCACATGAAATACGGCAATCAAGATGGCAAAAATGAGCACTATCTTGTTTTTGGTCCGTGGTCGCATCGAGGCACCCGCAGGCCAGTAAGCGACCTTTGGGGGCTAAAATTTGATGACTCTTCCAAATTAGACATGCTCCAACTGCACCTAGAGTGGTTCAACTGGATATTTAAAGATGGAGACAAGCCCAAGATTTTGAAAAATCGCATCAACCATTTCGTAATGGAGCGGGATGAATGGGATCACTCAGAAGACTTCTATTCATTGGCCAATGACTCTTTAACTTTTTTTCTATCGAGCCCTGAAACCCCTGCTGTGAGCTTATATAATGCAGGACAACTGATTTCCACAAAACCGGGCAAGGAAATGCCTGATCATTATATCTTCAACCCATTGGACACAACAACTCAGACCACAGCCAAAAACGATTTCCTCATTAGACCCATACCTTCAGTCCTAAAGAACAGTCTCATCTACGTTAGCAATCCGCTACAGGAGGAAATTGAATTAATTGGTCAGATAGAGCTCGGTGCTTATATCTCTCTCAATGTCAAGGACACTGACATCAAGGTCTCTTACTATGAAATCAGGGAAACAGGCAAAACCATCTACTTGGGTAATGATATTGTTAGGGCGAGGTATCGGAATTCATTGGAAAAATCTAAATTAGTTAAGCCTGGCGAAATAGAACTCTACACATTTAACACGACCTATTTTACCAACATAAAATTACTGAAGTCGAGCCGTATTGCTTTGCTCATCGGACCAAGTGATGGCATCAGCAATCAGCGAAACTACCATTCAGGAAAAGATGTTTCTGAGGAAACCAAAGCCGATGCGGTTACTGCCAA
>ERZ1740068.393-NODE-393-length-22601-cov-7.055841_pt1 | contig 22601 bp, 16 predicted proteins | sample MGYA00581735_ERZ1740068 | MGnify/ENA primary metagenome ERZ1740068 (study PRJEB43018, sample SAMN04849740) | marine metagenome | isolation source: floating plastic debris | place: Pacific Ocean | collected 2008-08-30 | study: EMG produced TPA metagenomics assembly...
GATTCGAACCTGTGACCGTCTGCTTAGAAGGCAGATGCTCTATCCAGCTGAGCTAAGGGACCAAAATTTTCGAAGCGCGAAGATAATCATTCTCTGTGGTTGTGCGAAGGGAGCTCTTGGCTTCTCACGTCCAAGAAAGCAAACTTTTTTGATTTCCAGTTGCAGAATTTGGACTGTGTTGGCCCTATCAAGAAGCCCCAGTGTCCATGCGTCTTCTTGTCGTCCTTTTGTTTGCCACTTGTTTTCAGTCGGTAAATGGGCAATTTTCAGCCTTCCCCAATTGGCAATATGAGGTGCTGTTAAGCAACCGTTCTGTTGGGCAGTCCTACGTGATGCATTCTCCAAGCCCTGAAGATGGGTATCCGGTTTTCGAATGGGTATCCGATTCGCTACTGCTGGAAATGTGGTACAACCCTAATCGTCAATCTTTTTGGGATAGTACCTATCATCGCTGGAACGGCTTGCACTTGCAACCTGCCCCAAGAACAAATGATCTGAAGCGGTATGCACAGTATTGGTCTACCCAACACGCTGTGGGCGATACTATCTTGACTGAAAGTTTTCAGCGCAGGGCGCACGATACTGTCCGATTGACTACTACCAAAAAGTGGCAGGAAGTAGTAGATGGCAGGAAATACACCTTCAGGCGAACATTCAACGATTACGGAGGGCAAATGCAACACAACGAGTTCCTGCATAAAGAGTTGGATTTGGGCTTTGGCAAAGTGTGTTGGACAAATACCACCAATACCAATAAGGAATTAATACAGAAGGAAACTGAAAGTTGGGTGCGGCATGGGGCTGATTCCGGTTGGTCCGTTGATCAACTGACCCTTGAGCATCAATTGAAGCCCATGTGGGAAAAATATCCTGAGCGAGATGGGCTCACAGATATTCACCTACGGCTAGTGCTCAGAGGAGCAGATGAGCAAATTCAATCGCATTGGTGGGTGAGCTTCTACCATACCGAACAATGGCAGTTGGATTACCTTCAAAGCAATGTGGTGCGGCCATTTGCTCCAAAAGCATCAAAAAATGAGGCTCAGTCAATACCAATTGGGGAGTTGTTGCCATTCGTTTGGCCTATGCTAGAAGGTAGAGCCAATGAAATGACTCTAATGCTTCACCTTTGGGAAGTAGAGCAAGAAATTAAGGGTTGGAGCCAACGCCGACCGGCTGAAGATTCGCTCCTGAAAATAAGCCTTTCAGGTCCGGAGCTATGCACCACTGTACTTGCTTTGCGAAAGGCAAGGCGTTTGAAAGGAGATTTTGACCTAGGTCTAAACCGTCTTTCTTTTTTTCAACGGAGGTTGACCAGTACAGTGGCGTTTCCTAATCAAAGTTTGCTGCAACCGTGGACCCACTCTTCACAAAAGAAATGGTTCGGAGAAGGTTATTGGTCTCGTTATAGGCGGTATGCTGGCAAGGAGGGGGACTCTTTGCTTCTTCACGCGCAAAGTCACAATTACCGGCCATCACTTCAATGGAGTCAGGCCCTGGATACGCTCTATCCCTTTCGAAAAGAGGTGGTTTTTCGTACCGATACGCAGTATCATGATTCGGTTACTTTCACCGTGCAGCGTGCTTATTGGTGGGAGGGGCAGTGGGTGAAAAAAGCGCCACAAACCCACCAGTTGACCTACCGAAAAGGGCAACTACGAAAGGAGATTGCCGAAACTCAATTTTCCAAAGTGGCAATGAAGAAGGTGGCTCCTGGCAGATCCTACCAGTCGCCTTTGATTCGGCGAACCATTCATTATAGCAAAGACGGGAGCATACGCAGGGTGACCATCAAACACCTGGAGTTGAATCGCCGATGGCCGGTCCGGTCTAAAATAGTGGTGCGGCCTAAGTCTTAAGCAGAGTGACAATACCTCACTTCGCCATCGGCGGGCGGTCCGAAAGCTTTTTAGCGCGCTTCTCCAGGTCACCGATCATTTTGCCGGCTTCTCCGCTGTCGATGCGGCCGTTTTTCTGCAAGCGCTCAATGGTTTTGCGTTCGTAGTTCAAAATGCTGCGTGCGGCTTGTCGGGTAGAGGCAGCTTCAAATACCTTGGGATTCGATTTGCGCAGGTTGCGAATGTAGGTTTGCGCATGAATCTTATTTTCATTGATCTCGGCCTCGATCATGGGCAACACCTTGGTTTCTTCTTCGGTGCCGGAGCGTGAAAGGCTTTTCAAGAGTTCCAAGCCCTCGTTTTGCGCTTGTACAAACCCCACCGCACAGTCGTAACTGAGCGATACGCGGTTCACAAAAAGGTTGTTGCACCAAGGACCCACTACGGGCACTTTTTGAAAGCGGGCCAGAAGTTTGGGGGTTTCCCAAGTATCGTCAAAATCGTTGCGCTCCGAAAGCGCTACCTGTCCATTCGCGTCCAACACCTCATCAATGCCATCAGAAAGTGTACGCACCGCCTCGGGACTCAACAGGCCCGATTTGAATTGATGCCAATACGAACTTTTCTCCTTCTGCAACACCCGCTTGCGCAATTCGGCTACCGTTTCCATTTCTTGCTGTGCACCGTTAGAACCAACGGCCTCTTGTTCTGGCAAATAGGCCGAAATGGCGTCAAAATTGGCGTGTTTTAAATAGCGGTCTTTTTGCATCCGTTTTAGTTGCACTTCAGTCGCTTGTTTCAAGTATTCGTGGGCCGATTCTACCATTTGTGCTTTCGCGGGAGCCACTTTGGTGAGTCCCAGACCATTCACAACAAACTTGATGGTTGTGGCATTCACCAATAGGGTAAGGGTTACCGTACCGGCAATGAGAAACAAAAACTGATCGCGAATTTCTGCCGGAATGTATTGATCGTCTACGCCGGCAACAATGAGCGCCAGCGCCAACCCAATGGCACCCCGTAGTGCTCCAAACCACAATACGATAGCATCTTTGGTGGGCAAGCCATATCCCGTTTTGCGCATAAGGGGGTAGAGCACAAAGATCACCAGAGCCCGTACTACATGAATGCCCACGTACACAATGCCCAGGGTGATGAAGTCGTTGACCGAAAAAACACTGCGTTCGGCAATCACAACTCCTACAATGAGAAAGATGAGGGAATTGGCAATAAAGCCCGCCAGCTCCCAAAATTCATGCATAAAGTGCTCCACTTGGGGACTGATGCGCGACCGGCCTACACCACCCAATACAATACCTAAAGTAACCAGTGCCAGTACACCGGAAACGTGGAAAAAATGCTCCGCCACATAAAAGGCAAGGTAAGCGGCCGCCACACCCACACTGATTTCTACCATGGCATCGTTCACTACGCGTTTGAACCATTGCAACACCAAAATGCCAATGATCAATCCCACTGCCGTGCCTCCAAGGGCGACTCTAAAAAATTCTACAATGGGCGAGGAGTCTCCGCCCGCACCCGTAATGCCCAGGAAAAACACCATAAACAGCACAATGGCCGTTCCGTCGTTCAGCAACGATTCGCCTTCGATCAGGGTGCCAAGTTTTTTGCTGGCGCCCAATTCTTTCAGCAGTGCTACTACTGCCACCGGGTCGGTAGCCGAAATGACGGCTCCAAACATCAAGGCGATGGGCCAGGTCCATGCCCCAAAGCCCAGGCCGAGGGCTTTCATTCCCATGGCAAACATGGCGGTGAGAAACATGGCCATGATGATGCCCGGAATGGCCAGAATACCCGCATTTACCGCGGTTTTTTTAAATACGTGGACGTCCATTGCAAAAGCCGCCTCGAAAATGAGAATCGGCAAAAAGACGAAAAGCAACATGTGCGGGTCGATGTTGGCGGCCCAGTCCAAAGAACTGCTCAAAAAGGAAACATCCCATTCGGTGAAACCCAGGTCCCACAGCGAAAGAAACCCCAATCGGTTGAGAATGCCCAAGCCCAAGCCAATGAGCAAGAGCAAAACGGTGAAGGGCAGGGGAGTGCGCTTCAAAAAATGCCGCACCAAAGTGCCGATCAGAAGCCCCAGAATGATGAAAAACAGCGCATCAGTATTCGATTCATGGCCGCCTCCGTGTTCGGCTCCATGTGCTTCGGCGTGCGAATCGTCAGCAGTGGCTGCATCGTGATGTGCTTCATGATGATCGTTAGTGGTGGCATGTACAGTGTTTTCTACGGTGGTATCTGCTGAATCAGTGGCAGTTGCAAGTGAATCAGCCTGCGCCACTACCACGCTGGTAATTAACACCAATAAGAGCACCAAAATGGAAAGTTAACCAAATATAGACTCTATTCTATTGTATAGATTTAATAAATATCGAAACCTTAACTGCTTAAAAGCAAGTAAGTTATTTTTGATTACCTTACTCAAAGGATAGCTATTGTCGGGGGAGGCGTTGACAGTAAGCGCCTGGGTGGGAGGCCTTTGCTTGGTCCAGGGCAAGAGTCGCACTTTCCTTGTCGGGATAGGGACCCAAATAGATTTTGTAAAGGGATTTGCTACCGGCAATCAAATCGGGCAAGAAGAAGAAGTTGGCCTTGTTCAAACCGGCTCCTTTCAGCTTATCCACCTGCGCTTGGGCGTTACTTTCCGAACCAACTGCCGCCAGACTAACGATCCAATTGCCGGCCAGTGATGTGGCTGCTGCCGGGGCATCGTTGATCGTAGGTGCGGTTGCCTCCACCACTTCTTCGGTTGATGGGGCTGGTTCTGCTTCTTTTTCCATTTCACCAACCGGCACCTCATCGGAGGGAAGAGCATTCTCGGGTGTACTTTCGACTGCTGATTCGCTCTCGGTTTCGGTTTCATCCGCAACCGGCTTCTCGCTGGTCTCTGATTCAGTATCAGTAGCGGCCATACTGGCACTTGGAGCTTCAACTGAAGCGATTGGGTCACCGCCCAAACCTTGGAAGAAATCAGTAAAGAAAATCAAGTAGAACGTTCCACCGATGAGTAGCAAACAAACGGCAGCCCAGGCCATCCAAAAGCCTCGACGACTGCTCGATTTTTGAGCTTGGGGTGCTGCAGGTGCGGTTGCAGCAGGCGGAGCGGAAGAAACAGGCGGAGCAGTAGGAGCAGTTACAGCCGCCGTTGCTTTTTCTGGTGGGGAAGCAGGTATGGGCTTGGGTGGAGCAACAGGAGCCTTGTCTTTGGGAGTAGCCGGCTTTTCAATCACGGTCTGTTTTACGGTGGCTGCCTTAGGTGCATCAGGCTTAGCTACCACGGGTGGTGTCTTATTAACCTCAGGAGTTGACTTTGCTTCAGGAGCAGGCGCTGGTTGGGGAGGTGGTGCAGCTGCCTTCGCAGGTGGTGCTACTACCGGAATGACTTTTGACCGTGGTACATCTTGGGGTTTAGTAGACACTTCCTGAGGAGCTTGAGGGGCCGGAATGATCTTTTTGGGCCGATTCTCCACCTTTTTGCGAGGTTGGTCCTCAGGTTTGGCAGGAGCCTCTTCCACCTTGGCATTTGCCGTAGGGCGAATCATCGGTGGTTTTTTAGTGCGCTTTTGACGGGAAGCAGCCGAACGTTGGCGGTCCATCGCGGCACGCGAACCGGGTGCCGGCCGACGAGGATTAGGTGAAGTATCAGACATGGTGTGGCGACTGAACGAATGGAAGATCAGGAAATTGAATCCAGCATAACAAATATAACGAAACACCACACTTATGAAAATTGTACATTAATTTCATCCCTTTCAAAAAGCTAATCAAACCATACCCACATTATACCATGAGTCGCTTTAGACTACCTTCCTTTCTTCTCTTTTTTGTACTGCTGCTATGCTGCAGCTTATCATGGCAATTACAAGCCCAGGATAGTTACCAACCATCTCCCGAAGATTCTACAGCAAACACAGCGCTTGAGGAGAATGTATCTGCTTTGCGGATTATAAGGCCCGCTAACCTGGATTTGCGCCTTTCGGGTTACGTAGATGCCTATTACGCCAGAAGTAGTGAGGAGGATAACTCACCAGTAAACCTTTGGCCTGCAGTGGGAGGGCGAACCGCTACCACCGCCTTAAACATTGCTCAGTTAACGGCCAGCATTAATTCTGAACGGGTAAGGGGAAAAATGACCGTGCAATTTGGTGACCTGCCCGAATTTACCTTTCCCAGTCGCTACCAATTTTTGCAAGAGGCATACGCCGGTGTTCGGCTCCACAGTCAACTGTGGTTCGATGCTGGTATTTTTGCCCCACACATTGGAGTAGAATCGCTACTCCCGAAGGATAACCATTTGAGCACGTTGGCCTTGCCCACGTACTCTGAACCTTTTGTACAAGCGGGCGGACGATTGAATTGGACACCCAATACCCGGTGGTTTGTAGGTTTGCACCTGCTCAATGGCTTTGGGGTGGTGGAATCCCCCAATAAAAACATTTCTCCCGGATTGGAACTGCGCTACCACACCAACAACACGTGGCAAATGGGTTACAACAATCAATTGGCCCAACGCACTACCCACCAAACGCTTTTTTACCAAAATGTGTGGGCTACCTACACCCGCAACCGCATTGAGCTAAAAGCTTCGGCCAGCTATGGCAATGAAACCAATGCTAAGATTGATGCTCCGAGCCAAAATGGGACGATTTTTAGTGCCTTAACTTCGGTGCAATACAAATGGAAGCCCACCTGGAAACTGGCGGCCCGAATAGAGTATTTCGACGATAAAAATGGCTTGCTTTCGACCGGATTTCTTTCTCCGGACGGTTTGTCGGTATCAGGGCCAGAGATGTTGGGAGGAAGTTTTGGAATTACTTATTTTCCTTACACGCAATGCTATTTCCGCCTCGAAACCCGCTACCTCAATTCGCTCAACCCTACGGTAGAGCCTTTTGGTAACTCCTGGTTCAATGAAAATGACAGAAGTGCGCGCAACCGTACCGAAGTGTTGGCTACCCTTGGAGTAAAGTTTGGGCGCAGTTGATACAAGCTGTAAAACCAACAAAGCCCGGCGAACCGGGCCTTGTTGGTAAACCAAACTAATAGAAGCGCACCTAAATTTCTTCTGACAAGGCAGAAGGTGGAGCAGTGGTTGCTCCCTTAGGCAGCTTTCTTAAAAACGGTAAAGCCAAGGGCTTTGGTATTGCGGTTCAAAAATTTTTCTGGAAAACCAGCGCAACTTAGAAGGCCACTAATGTGAATAAGTTCGTGGATTTCTTCCGCCAAAACATATAAACATTTTGCTTCTCTTGGTGTATTATTGTGTGTAAGGAAGCAGACCAGCCAATAGCTATAGTGTTTTGGTTGAATGCACATTTCATCTTATGAGTTCAGTAACCGAATTGCTTCTTCCTTTATTTCCACTCGGGGTAGTTGTGCTACCCGGCGAAGAAATTCAATTGCACATTTTCGAACCCCGATACAAGCAGTTGATTCAAGACTGTCGGGAGCAGGAAAGTACTTTTGGTATTCCCTTCGTTAAGTCTGGAGCAATTCGAGGTTACGGTACCAATGTTCGCTTGTTATCGGTAGACAATACCTACGCCACCGGAGAAATGGACATCACTGTAGTGGGTGTAGAGCCCTTACACGTGGAAGCATTCTACCCTGAGTTTCCAGACAAACTCTATCCAGGAGGTAAAGTAGTGCTTCGGCCTACCGACAGTGAAGCTTCCGACGAGTTTCGCGACTTGTTTGCAGCTTTTGATGAGGCTTTCCTCGGCAGTGAGCCTTGGAAATCGTTGACCTACCGCTCCACTTACGAAATTGCTAACAAACTCAACCTGAGTACCGAGCAAAAATACAAGCTCATCTCTTTGGGCAATACCGATGCGCGCGAGGCCTACCTCACCAATGTGATGAAATACCTTTTGGTCTTGCAGGAGCAAGAAAATGCGGTAGAAGATGGCTTTTACTTGAGTTAGGCCGACGGTTTTTAGTTATTCCCCTTTTCTATTCTTGCTTTTAGACTTTCATCCTGCTTTGGATTGAGTTATGTTTGCTGCTTGCAAATCTTGCTCAAATGATGCGTTGGTGTTTAAGTCTCTTTTTAGTCCTTTGGTCCCTTTGCGGCCTGGGACAAGCCGATAGCCTTTATGAGCATGCTCAAGTAGCTTATGAGGCTGGTCAATACCAAAAAGCCGAAGACTTGCTCAGCCAAGGCTTGAAATTGGAACGCACCCACTACGATTGCCTTAAGCTACGGGGCGATGTACGCAACCGACAAAGCAACTTTGAATCGGCCCTTAGAGATTATAACAAAGCGGAAAAGCTACAAAGCCAAGATCCGGCCCTTTACCGCAGTCGAGGGGCAGCATTGTTGAGTTTGTACCGCACCCGCGAAGCCATCAAAGATTTTGACCGAGCCGTAGAGTTGGACCCCCAAAATCCTTTGGGTTACTACAACCGGGGTACTGCTTATTTTGTGCAGGGAAACTACCACAAGGCAGTAAAAGAATTTGATCGTGCCTTGGAGTTGAATACCAACGATGCCGATGCTTACTTCGTGCGTGGGGCTGCTTTGTGCGAATTGCAGGACTTTAAAAAAGGGCTGGCCGATTTGAACAAGGCCAATACGATGCAACCTGACAACCGGGAAATGGCCTTGCATTTAGCTGTAATGCAATTTGAAGCTGGCGAGTATAAAACAGCCATTCTGGCCCTCACCAAGATCATCGATAGTTCTGACTCCGAAGCCGAAATGGCAGAAGCGTACTATTACCGTGGGCAAGCAAAAAAAGCTCTGAAAAATAAGGTAGGCGCCTGCAAAGATTGGACAGAGGCGGCTCAATTGGGAGATGATGATTCCCGCGCACTGGTAGCTGGTTATTGTGAAAAAGACAAAGATCCTGCGTCCAGAAAACCCCGCCGGAAAGCCGAAATCGTATTTTAAAGCCCCTGTAAATTATTTTACTGTTGAATCGGCGGGTGCCAATTCTACCTCCACGCCTTGCTCTTGGACGGTTGATGTGCTATCAGAAGTTCCCGAAGCTTTTTCCATGAGGCGGGGAACCAACAAGGGCAGGGAAACATAAATAATGATGACAAAGGCTAAGGCCCCAATGATGAACAAGAGGCGAGAGTTGCTGGCGTGATGTCTGCGTCTGAACTGTTGCATGGCTTTCGATAAACCGTCAATTGGGTTGGTAACTGATTCGGTAGATGACCCCGGCAAAGTCGTCGGACAAAAGAAACGAGCCGTCCCTCCATTCCAATAGGTCTACCGGCCGGCCCCACGGGCCCTCCTTGGCATCGAGCCATCCTTCGGCAAATACTTGATACCGGTCTTTTCCGGTGGCACTGGGATCGACCGTGGTTATCCGGTATCCGATGGGCGTGCTGCGGTTCCACGAACCGTGTTCGGCAATGAAGATCAGTTTTCGATAGTTCTCTGGGAAGTGGCGGCCCCGGTAAAACTTCATACCAAGAGCAGCTACGTGTGGCCCCAATTTTTGGGCAGGAGGCACAAAATCACTACATGGGCGTTGGTTTCCAAACTCAGGATCAGCCAAATCTCCCTGGTGGCAAAACGGATAGCCAAAGTGTTGCCCGGCCTGGGTTACGTGGTTCAATTCATCTGCTGGCAAGTCATCGCCCAACATATCGCGTCCATTGTCGGTAAACCAAAGGTCACCTGTGGTGGGATCCCAATCAAAGCCAACTGAATTGCGGGCTCCGTGGGCCACAATTTCCTGATCCGAACCATCGGGATTCATTCGGCTAATGGTGGCAAAAAGAGGGTCTTTGCTAAGGCAAATGTTGCAAGGTGCCCCCACTGGCACATACAGTTTATCATCAGGACCAAAGGCAATGTATTTCCAACCATGGTGGCGTTCTTTCGGAAATTGATCGGAAAGTACCTCAAATGGAGCATCGTCTTTCAAGCGGTTTTCAATATCCGCAAAGCGCAGGATGCGGTTGACCTCGGCCACGTACAAGTCGCCATCCTTAAAGGCAACGCCGTTTGGCATGTTCAAACCCGAAGCCAGGGTGAATTTTTTATCCGGACGTCCGTCCTGATCGGTGTCCTGTACCGCAAACAGGTAGCCAGTTCGGCGGGTACCAACGAATAGAGTGCCTTTACTGCCCACTGTCATCGATCGGGCACCTTTGAGGTTGTCGGCAAAAATTTCGATGCTAAAGCCTTTCGGAAGCCGAATTTTTTCGAGTGGTAGGTTGGCCCCTTTTCCGGTAGTAGTAGGAGCGGTCGTAGAGCTGCACCCAAAAACCAACAGAAGTCCTAAAAGGGCTCGGGTGACGCTATAATAGATGTAGGAAACCTTCACTGCTGCGAAGGTAACAAGATATGGAATGCTATCGCCCCGCTGGGGCATCACCTTTTATGTGGCGGGCTCCAATTGTTGTACTGCGGAGAGAATAGCATCTGCTGGCACTACGCCCGCTTGTCGCCACTTGATGTCGCCATCCTGAAATAGCAAAAGGGTAGGAATAGATCGGATGCTGTATTTGGCAGCCGCCTTTGGGTTCTTGTCCACATTCACCTTAATGATCTTGGCTTTGCCAGACAGTTTACTGGCGGCATCTTCTAAAATGGGCGCCATCATGTGGCAAGGTTGGCACCAGTCGGCATAAAAGTCGACCAGCACAGGAGTGTCGGATTGAATCAGTTCATTGAAATTGGCCATAGTTCGAGTTTGTATTTGTGTACTGCAAACCAACGAATTGCCTGCCGGTTGGTTTGTCACATGGGTAACATAGTGTGTTTTTTCTGCGATCGCCTATGCTTAAATCATTCTTTTAGAGCACCTTACATAGCGAGGCGACATAGTTGCAAGCCTTTGCGACATAGCTGAAAGCGCTTGTAGGTAGGAGCTTTCACTTTTGTGGAGCACATCTCAGTTGTGCCTTTGATCCATTTTATTCAATCAAAAACAAAAGCATGAAAAACTACCTATTGAGCATTCCTCTTGCGCTTTTATTGTTGGCCAGTTGTGCCAATCCTGTTTGCCAACAAGTGGATATTGGTAAAAACAAGTGGGCGGTTGATCCTACGGGAGCTTCGCCTTCCGGCACCGAAATGTTTGGCCAATTCAACAAAATCGGCACTTTGTTCACTATAGAAAATCAGGAGAATGTTGACTTGGAGGTGACCATTAGCTCCCGCACCGACAAGTCGCAGAGCAAGGCGAATATCACCATTCCCAAGAACAGTATTACGAAAGAATTTGCGGGCATTCCTTGTCCGGTTGACATTTCTATCGTGCGTGACACGGCAGTGTTTCAAAGCCGTGGCGATGGTGCTGACTTGCGCATTTGCTACTACCCCAAAAACTAACCCGCCATTTTCTTCAACCACCAAAAATCAAAAACATGATTCTCAATCAATCCTATTATAGCCAGGGCAACATCGTTATTTCAGATGGTCAGCCTTCTACCGTGTATTCCAGAATTAACGTGGGGGCAACGGATGCCCGATTGCGCAACATCGATGTGTTAGTGGACTTGCAACACAGCTATGTGCGCGATCTTGAACTCACCTTGATTCACCCCAATGGCAAACGAGTGTTGCTGGTGAAAAAACGTGGCGGAGAAGGGGATAACTTCGACAACACCATTTTTGACGATCAAGGACCGCAATCCATCAGTACAGGGCAAGCACCCTTTTCAGGGCGCTATCAGCCCGAGGAGAGCTTTAACGAGCTGTTGACAGAATTGGTAAAAGGCATGTGGTCGCTGGAAATTAAAGATACTGCTGCCCAAGATGGTGGCAGTTTAACGAGGTGGGCCTTGTTTTTGCAAGTAGATGTTCCCGAAGTGAAGTTTGACAAAGACCGGTTTGATACCCGTAAAAAAGTGCTGGAAGCGTTGAAAGAGGCCAACAAAGTGCTAAAAATGGTGCGTTGTGTCAACGGCAAACCCAATGGCTGGAACGACCTGCAAAACATTATCGACTGTTCGGGTTTGGTAGTGAAGCCGAAAATTACCCCGCCACAGCCTTTCCCATTTGAATGGCTGGATACCCTATCGGAAGTTGGAAAATACACCGTGATGAACGAACACCTGATGGCCATCGAACGGGCCATTGAAACCAACCATGCGGAAGTGTTGCAGTTGCAACGAGAAATTGCCGAGAATTTCAGTCGGGATTGATGTTGGTTGGCAGCCGATACTGACTGTTAAAAGCGTTTTCAAAAGGCAGGTCCTTAGAAAACGCTTTTTTGTGGGTTGGACTTACACCAGAATGCGGTTGAACAGCATCTCGATGCGTGGATGCCCGTTTTTCGACCAAAAAAACGGGAAAGCTGACCGTTTACAAAGTGAATGCCCATCTCATTCGCAAATGAAACATCTTGCAGGCCGAATTAAGAGAAGGCGGGGTGCCCCGCTTTGCAAAGTAAAGCGTCCGACTTCTCCATTTTTTTAACCTCAATTCAATCTGCAACATGCAACATTGGCAAAAAATGGCCTGTTTATCAGGCTTGTTATTAACGGCTACATTGGGCAAGTCCCAGTGTTACCAGCTCAGCTTATTCGATGCTTACTTTGGACCTAAATCTACTTCCTTAAGCGATGAATTCAATTACAAGGACAACGATGTTGACGATATTAAAAACGCAGGTAAATGGTATACTACCAACTGTTTGCAATCTCGGCATGCCACTGATGGCGTAGATGGATATTATCATGATGCCAATGTCTATTGCGTGAATGGAACATTAATTCTCACTGCAAAGCCCGAGCGTGGCTGGGGCAAGCAAGGCAACAACACCTTTGTTGGATCTGCTTCCGATTGGTGGAAACTAACTGATCCAGGGTCGACCAACTGGCGAGAATACTACTATACCGGTGGTCGTGTTACATCAACACAACCAATGCATTACGGAAAGTATGAACTGAAGGGTAAGATTGCAGCAGGAAACTCCATGTGGTCCTCTTTTTGGATGCGTAGTTGTGGCTCTACGATCGGGGATACTGAAATTGACGTTTTCGAGTTCACGAAAGGAAATGTGACACAACCGCAATCCAATTTTCACAATGAAACCATTTCCCCGGTCACTTCTTGTCATTACGTGTTGCCTTCTACACATGATTTTTCTGCACAAGATCATGTTTTCACGTTGATCTGGCTGCCCGATCAAATGCACTGGTTTATTGATGGTTGTTTAAAAAGAACGGTATATGGTTGGGAGCCTGGATTTCCTCACTTACCCTCCTCTCTAAATATTTCTTTAGGTATTGAGGAGGCGAATTTAGAAGAAGGCGAGGAGGCTACACCAGATCAAATGACGGTTGATTATTTCCACTATTATCCTATGGTTCCCGACTATGATCCCAACAGTTTTACAAAGGAATGGTCTTCAAAAAATAAAAATGGTGCGTATTTCGGGTTCAAGCTGGCGGAAGAAGTGTTGGCAGGGGATTTTGATGGTGATGGAAATGCTGAATTGCTAAAGGTGCGCCAGTCACAAGCCACAGACCTGGTCGTGTTATATGATTACAGCGATAAGCTGCCCAACGGGAAATCGAAAAAAAACTGGCAAGAAATTGCCAATAATAATTACTCAGGTAAAATCGCCAATTGGATTACCAATCCTGGTGATCAATACTGCGTTGGAGATTTTACTGGTTCGGGAGCAGATCAAATGCTTTGTATTTCTACTGGAACTCAATGGGCTCAAATGGTAAAGTACGATGGTACTTCCGACTGGATACAACTTTGGAGCAACGGAGGCAACAATGGGCTGACGGTATGGACCATGGGAGCTCAAGATCAATTTATAGCAGGGGATTTTGATGGTGATCAAGTCGATGAAATTTTAGCGCTGCGGCATTCAAACGGAGAGGCTCAATTGTTAGAATACAATGGGACAAAATGGGTTGGGCAATGGCACAATAATATCTCTGGTGCGTTAGGAAACTGGAATTTGTCGAGCGTTGATCTTTACACCAAAGGGGATTTTGATAGCGATGGTACGGAAGAACTCTTTTGTGTGCAGCCTAACAGTGGCTGGTCAAAAATTTTAGAATTTGATGGTATATCCTGGAATTCTGAATGGTCAAACGGAGGCAGTGGCATGATCAGTGGTTGGAGTATCACTTCGGGAGACCAATTTTATGCGGCAAATCTCAATGGAAATGGAGCAGACGAATTGCTCTGTATTGGAACAACTACTTCCCAGGTGAGTATTATGCGAAAAGTTGGGAATGCAGTGAATCAGCTGTGGACCAATGGAGGTAGCCATTTATTAGCCAATTGGGAAGTTGATGCTCAATACAAATTAGTGGTAGGCAATTTTGATGACCTTCAACCTAATCTGGATTTAATATTTACCAAAACTTCAGCTATTTACCAATGTGCAGGTAAACCCGAACATTTATTATCTGGGCCAAGTATTCCTGTGGGCCGCCATCACGTAGCCAATCTATCCGAAGAAAGCGAAACCGCTCCATCGCAAGCGCGCATTTTTCCCAATCCATGTAAAGATCAATTTCAGGTGATGTTGCCGGAAGCAGCACAGGCCGGCCCGGTGGGGTATGAACTACTCAACTTGCAAGGACAATTGGTAGCGCAAGGAACCATCCAACCTAAAGGCGCTGAGGGCAAACTCTACTTGCAACAGGAATTAAATGGCGTGTTTTTCTTGAGATTGAACGGAGCGGAAGGCTACAGCGAAACCCTTCGCTTAGTGATTCAGCAATAGAAAATTACTTCATCGTAAGCACTTCGAATTATTTTTTTGTCTCCCTTTTCCAATTGGTTTTATCCTTTTGGGGAAGGGAGTTTTTTTATCCTATAGTCAACATCAATGCTTCACCAACTGCAATGGTGGGTATGTGGTATCCTTCGGTCGAATCAAATACAAACCTGCCGGCCAATCGGCCACCGATAAAGATGGATGGGAGCTTGACGGTATTTCCAGGAATAGTTTTCCGGTAGCGGTGAATACCTGTATGGTTTCTGGATACTGCCCTTCCGGAAAATCCAACGAGATGGTTTGAGAAGCAGGATTGGGAAATACCGACCAGGTAAGGTCTTGGTTTGGTTGGGGATGAATGCCTACTACCTCACAGGTATCAAAAGTGATAGTTTCGGTAGTGGTGTCGGTAGGGCATTCTGAAGTAGGGTCCACCACTTTAAATTGATAGGTTCCTCCATCGGTAATCAGTAAGGTATCCCTGTCGTTGGCCTGCGGCAGCAGTTGCCCGTTGTGGTACCAGCGAATGATTTCCTGACCATTCATTCCGGTGATGGCATTTAACAAGGCGATGGTGAGGGTATCTCCTTCGCAGGGATCACCTGTAGACCACCCAAGATCAGAGTAGTAGCCCGACCAATCGGGCCAAAAGGAATAGAGCTGCGAAAGCTCTGTACAACCGGCCACGGTAGCTTTTACCATAAAGTTAGAGCTGCCGTAGCGCACAAAATCAGTGATGGATGCACCTGTTTCAGGAATCGGACTTGGACCTAAAAACCATTGGTAACTGTCTGCCGGTTCGGTCTGCAAGGTATCTACTTCACAAACCCTGGTCTTGTTGGTGAAAATGGTGGGCGTGTGGTTGCAAAATTCTATCACCGTATCGGCAACACTGGTATGTGCCCCATCAACATCGCAGGTGTTAACGGTCAACGTGGCAGTATAAGCACCGTTGTTGATATAGGTGTGAGTCGGACCTACATCGGTAGAAGTAGAACCATCTCCAAAATCCCACTGCAAGGTTTCGAATTGAGAGGTATTGATGAACTGCACTCCGTTGTTGGCATTGATGACTTGATACCGAAATTGCGCCAAGGCGGGCTCTTTATAATCCCAAACACCCAGTTGGTCAAACACCACATTTTTAGTCGCATTTCGAATAGCGGTAGCGGTAGTAGCGCTCAAAGTATGGTCGAAAGTGATGAGGCTTGGATCTTTACGAAAAATGGCGGTATAAAAACAACACGCTACGGCATAGGAGCCCGCTACCGAAGGGTGGCTTCCGTCGGAGGCGTACAATTCGATGTTGGGGTTGTTTTGCCGCAAATAGTTCCAAACGGCGGATACCGGAGCCACTTCTGCGTGCATCGTACTGGCAAGGTTGATGTAGTTGTGGCGAATGGTAGAATCCATGCCCTCGTAGGTGCAGGTAATCGGAAAATCGGGACACAGGGTCGCATCTCCGTTCTTTCGCCCCCAGGTCATGTAAAACAGAGGAGTAGCACACGGATGAGTGCTTTTGATGTGGTCGCGCAGCAACCACGCACCATCTCTAAATAAGTTGGGCTGGGTAATGGATTCGCGGCTTTGCCCCTGAAGCGCCACATAATCCCAATTGTTGGCTGCGATTTTGGCGAGGGAAGTAGCATTGTAGAAATGTCCTTCGAGGGTATAGCCTCCCGGGTGGTGTTGGTCCACAATGAGGTTGTCGCCCACCGAGGTAGCCATGTCTTTTACCAATTGAGGCATGTTGTTGTAGCCGGTGTAGCTGTTGCCAAGAAACAGCACTTTTCGGGTGGTTTGGGCTTCGACAAAATGCGCTGACCACAATAATGCCAATAAGCAAAATACGAGCGTACGAATGGGTAGGAGAGGGGATCTGGTTTGGCGCATGGTGTAGTTCGATTCGGAAACTATCAAGCTTGCTTGATAGACGTTCAAAACACGCATTGGGTTGTCTGTTGGAAGTTAATCTATGGAATGATACCTATATTTACCTGTATAAACCCATGAAATACGGTGTTGTGAATTAGCGTAGAATCCCGCTTGCTATTTTGGTGAAGCCGTTATTTATTTGATGGTGTAGTCTTATTCTCCCCAGTTTCGGTGGTTTTCCACTGGTTTCTTTGCCCCATTTCGTAGCACCGGCTTTGGCTCAGTAGTCGTGGTTGGAATATTTGCCTGCCTCAGAAGGAGTGTAACCAACCAAACCCAATATCATGAATCGAAACAATCGATTGGGGAAACGCCGTATACGGCGTTCCCATGTCTTTCAGATGCTATTGCTGGCGCTGTTTTCCTGGACCTTTACATCCGTTCAGGCTCAGGTTCCTTTTTTCTCACCCATCAATCCTATGCCGGCTCAAACCCTGCAAGTGGTGGTGCCGGTGAATGGTAATCCAATTACTATTCACAACGTAAAAGGGCCGGAAAATAAACGATGTGGCGGGTATCTCTGGCGCGTAAATTTCAGTCTTGAATCTTCAAGTGCTGCAGGGGGATGGATTGTGCAGGAGCTCAAAGGAGCGTTTAAAATTGATAATTGTGATGGCACCAACAAGGAAACCACCAACTATCATTTTTGGGAAGCATGGCGCATTGCAGCAGGAGACTCGATCGACACGTTGCGAAAAGCTGGAACTTTTACCTACGACGACCAATACAGTGAGCCCTCGCATCCCAATACCAAAGGGACGATCAAGGTAACCGGGAAGGTGAAGTTTTTTGAAGGAGTGAATTTGCCACCCACCATGATGCCGAACAATCCCAATACCATCGCGGGCGGTTTGCCTTCAGATACCGCAAAACCATCTTTCTGGAATGAAACCGGGGCCAAAGACCACAACCTGTGTGTCAACTGGGATTGCTGTAACAACAACAAAATTGATACGCTCATCACGGTACATGAAGACACTACTACCACTATTATAGGTGATGGAAAACCAGAGGTGACCCATCCTCCAAAGGTGGTTGACGACAAAGACCCCGTTATTGTTGACGACGAGGAAAAGGGCAAAACCGGAAAAGATTCTGATCCTTACACCATTAAAACACCTCGAATTGCCGTAGCCAACGACCCCATTGTGCGCATGATTCGGATGCTCCCGGCCTGGACCGAACCGATCAATGACAAAGAACAGCAAACCATCAAGAGCATTGTAGCCGAATTGGCATTGCTTTCTGATGATCAGTTGCGCGGGGCCATTGCAAAGCACCATCAATACTACCGCGATGCTGGCAACAACCTGGAAGAGCTTTCGAAAGACTACCTGCTGTTGCGGATGATTTTTGATTTGCCGGAGGCCTTTGATCGTTCCCAAGTGAAGAACTTCGGGGGGTGGGTGCACCCCAGTGTCTTCCATCAGGAGGCATACAACCTGAGTTGGCCCATCGCTCAAACGGAAGGTGGCCTACAGGTAGCAGGAAAGTACATGGGCTTCAACGGTCGGGGGTATGATCCGGTGGGCGAGTTCGACTTCTTTGCCGGGCGTTTTCAACGTCGGACGCCCGAAGCCATCGCTCCCCAAGCAGCAGCGGAAGATGGCCTGATCGTTACCATGATTCCCAATCCAGCCAACGATTTTGTTGTTCTGAGTACACCTGAGGCTCTCAATCAGGTGGTGACCATCGAGGTCATCAACCAATCCGGTTTTCGGGTAGCCTCCGAAAAAGTAGAATTTGGACAAGAATTCCGCTTGAACATTTCGCAATTAGAAGTAGGAATTCACTTTGTGATCTTTACTACCGAGGCAGAAGCACAAACCGTGAAAACCTTGGTGATTCAACGATAAGCTGCTTAAGGAGCCGAGCAGTGTAAACCCAAAAGCCGGTTCAGCCATTGCGCTGGACCGGCTTTGTTTAAATCCAATTGAGCAATTAGGCCGCTATAGCATCAGATGTGTGTGTTACCACCGGTAGGTGGAGGGCAAAACAAACTACTCGCAGTAAGAAGTGAAACAGAGAAACGTAAAAAAGCTAAACCTAAAATTCGCGTATAAACCCGCTTGACATTTAGGAAGTTCCGACCTTACTTTGATTTGCAATTTGCCTTTTCCCAGTTTGGTGAATTTCTACCAATTGTATTGCCTCTTTTCCTAACAACGGCTGTGCCTCAGTTGCCGGTGTTGGTTTGTTTGCCTGCCTCAGAAGGAGTGTAATCAACCAAACTCAATATCCATGAAGCCTTTCTCTCGAATGGTGTCAGGCCGCCATAGGTTGCCTTATACCCAACCAATACTACTATTCGCGTTGTTTTTCTTGATGGTTCTACCAGCACCTGCCCAGGTGACTTTCTTTTCGCCCATCAACCCCATGCCTGCACAGAGCATGCAGGTGGTCGTGCCTACCAATGGCAATCCAATTACCATCACCGATGTAAACGGGCCATTAAGTAGCCCCTGCGGTGGCTTCGCTTGGGTGGTCAATTTTGAATTAGATGCCATAACCCAGCTTGGAGGATGGATTGTGCAAGAAATTGAATTTCAGAGGAATGTGGATACCTGTACCGGTGGATCATTGCAAGCTGAAAGCTTTCATTTTTGGGAAGCCTGGAAGGTAAACCCTGGACATGCCATCCAATCGTTGAGAGTAGGTGGCAAACCCTATGATGATGCCTATGTTGGTTGGTCTCGCCCAAATACAAAAGGGGTGATCAAAATAACGGGGAAGGTGAAGTTTTTTGAGAATGTGACCTTGCCTGCCACCATGAAAATTTTCAATCCTAACACCATAGCAGGAGAGTTGCTTTCAGATACAGCGAAACCGGCTTTCTGGAACGACAATGGAGCTGTTGACCACAACCTCTGTGCGGTGTGGAATTGTTGTAACAGTTTGCTACCAATCAACATCCTAACTACCTCCCGGGATACAGGGGGCGTAAACGACCAGGATCCGGGCCAGCAGCTCGATGACGAAGAAAATGGGAACCAAGGGGGAGATACCGACCCTGGTGGTGAAAACAGTCCCCGAATGGCGGTGGTAGACCAACCTGTGGTACGCATGATTCGGTTGTTGCCTGCCTGGCCCGATCTGCTTGGCAGCAAAGCCCTACAACAAATCAAGGCGATAGCGGCTGAGCTGGCCAAATTGCCATCTGATCAACTGCGAACCGGAATTAAGGCACATTACAACACCTATAGTAGCGCGCAAAACCATGTGCAGGAACTTTCTAAAAGCTACTTGTTGCTGCGCTTGTTATTTGAATTACCAGAAGCCTATGACCGGGCCGCTGCCAAAACCTTCGGAGGCTGGGTACACCCAAGTGTTTTCCAATCGGAAGCCTATAACTTAAGTTGGCCGATTGCATCAACCGAGCAGGGTTTGGTCGTGGAAGGGACCTTTGATGGCTACTACGGAACCAGTTACAATGTGGTAGCGGAATTCGACTATTTCGCCGAGCGATTTCCACGCCGGGCACCTGAATCCATCGCACCCAAAGCACCTGTGGAGGGCTTAATCCTATCCCTTGCACCCAACCCGGCTACCGATGTGGTGATGCTGAGTACTCCCGTAGCACTCAACCAGCAAGTAACCATTGATATCGTCAATTCATTCGGTTTTCGGGGAGCTTCCGAAAAAGTACAGTTTGAGCAAGAATACTTCCTTAATGTAGCGCAGCTATAGGCTGGAATCTATTTTGTGGTTTTTACCACCGAGTCGACCGAACAAGCCGTCAAAACCTTGATCATTCAGCGATAAACTGCTTCTGGAGCCAAGCAGTCTAAACCCGGTAGCTGGTTCAACGATACGTTGGGCCGGCTTTTTTTGAAAGCCGAAAAGCATCCACGGGTTTATTCCTGGCCCGGAATGGGCGTGCAAATTTCAAGAATGAAACCGTTGATGTCGCGCAAATAGCCCACCTCTTGCCCCCAAGGTTTGGTTACCTTTTCCGAGAGCACTACAGAACCGTGAGACAGCGCCTTTTCCATCACACTTGCCACATCGCTGGTCGTGAAGGCCAACTCAATGCCAAAAGGTTTTTGATCGGTTTCGCTCTTTAAAAAGCCATTTTTAAAGTTAGCATTGCCCAACGCTAAATTGGCAAAAGCCAAAACCGTAGGGCCCGATTTCACTTCGCCATAGTCTTGCTCAGGCGTCAGAAATCTACGTTCAAAACCCAGCGCTTTCTCGTAAAATTCCAAGGTGGCAGGCACATCAGTCACATAGAGTATAGTATAAGCGTATTGCACTTCCATCGTTTTCATTGGTTGAGTGGGCTGCTGATAAAAAGGTGGCCAAAGGAGTAAACCAACCAAGCCCAACAGCAGCATTCCGGTTTTCATAAATGAGTTTCCCACAAAAATACCCGCTATCTTCTGGTACTGCTTTGTAAAAAAGCGACATCATCGAAACGCACTCGGTTTTTCGCCAGACAAACGTTTGAAATCGTTGTAGAGGTGCGCATGATCAAAGTAGCCGGTTTCGAAAGCAATGGACAGCAAACTGCTTTTGGGTTGGTTTTGAATGGCTTTTTTGGCAGCACAAAACCGCACAATGGTGCTGAACTCCTTAAGGGTAAGGCCCACAAAGCTTTTGAAACGCCTTTCCAATTGCCGTAGGCTAATGTGATGGGCAGTTGCCAATTGGTGTGCTTGCACCTGTCCATTTCGTTGACGAATGTGGTAGGCCACCGATAGCACTAGTCGATCGGGTGCCTTAGGATGCTTTATTAAAGTGGGCTCAAAAGCTTTTTTAAGGACGGTTTTCCGTTCAGCAAGTGAATTCAATTCCTGTAATTGCGCTGGAAGGTGGTGCGGGAGGAACGGCAGTACGTCAACACTATCGGTGCGCAGGTTTCGGATTTCTTGCAAGGGTACCTCGGTAAGCAATGCAAAATGCTCGGTTTTGAAGCGCAAACCTAGCAAGTTGGCTTCGGCCGACAACTGTCGTTGCTGGTAAGCCGTCATAGCTCCTGAAACAAAACAGGCATTGCGCTTGAGGTCTACAATCAAATCAGTACAGGAATCCGGTTGCACCTTGAACGATTCGGAGTGCCTATTGCCCGAAAAGGACCACAAGGCTTCGGCGAAGGGAGTTACAGGGGCAAACTCTTGGTACATGTTGTGATATGAAGAGGCAAATGCAGCCATAAATCAGTCGACCCATGCCTGAAATTGCTCTCAAAGGTAGCAACAGTTCCGGGGCCTATGTGTTTTTATGCCGGTCCAATTCATAGAAACGGTAAACCTCTAAAAATAAAAACTCCCCGACCTCTATTACGAGTATCGGGGAGTGAGCTAGAGAAGAATTGCAGGAAAAACGACCCTGCTTTAGAACACTCTTTAGAGTTGTTTAATGACTTTTTGTTGAACCCAACGATCTCCAATGCGGTATTGCAGAACATATACTCCGCTGGGCCAGTTGCGGGTTTCTATGGAGATGGTAGACGAAGAAAACGCGTTTTCTGAACGATAGACTACCGCTCCCGTAATGCTAATTACACTAATTCCTACGACGGAGCGTGCTCCGGAATTGTTGATGATCAATTGCTCTTGAAAGGGGTTGGGTGCAATTTGTAGCAAGGCACTGGCACCTGCTTCAACAATACCAATGGTGCTGTCGCTAATGACCGTGATTTCCAACTCAAAGTCTTCCTCACAGAGTACGGTATCCATAGCGTTAAAAGCCGAAACCCGCCACAAATAGTCCTCATCTGAATTGAGCGGATGGCCCACATTCAACAGCCATTGCGAAAGCGAGTCTTCGCGCACCGAATAGCTGGTATCGGTGCTTCCGGTGAGCACTTCCACCCGAATTGGCATATCAAAGTTGTTGTCGTTTTCGTCGGTCAACTGCCAGATGTATCCGTTGGCACCCGACCACGATTCCCAGGTGAAATCTATTAGATCACTGCTGGCTGTATTGATGGTAATTTCTTCTTCGTCCTCTGGCTCTAGCAATTCGAAATCGCCAGTGATACCCGATAGGATGGTGATTTCCAATTCAAAATCATCGTCACAAACGACCATCACGCCAGCATCGTCCGCAATCACCCGCCAAAGGTAATCCTCATCATCTCCGAGGCTATGGCCAACATTGAGGAGCCACTGCGCCAAGGAATCTTCCCGCACAGAGTAGGTGG
>ERZ1740068.394-NODE-394-length-22570-cov-6.791339_pt1 | contig 22570 bp, 20 predicted proteins | sample MGYA00581735_ERZ1740068 | MGnify/ENA primary metagenome ERZ1740068 (study PRJEB43018, sample SAMN04849740) | marine metagenome | isolation source: floating plastic debris | place: Pacific Ocean | collected 2008-08-30 | study: EMG produced TPA metagenomics assembly...
TCGCGGCCGCGATATTCGTCAATGAACTCTTTGCGGTTGATGCGGGCCTGGTCGGCCAGTTTCACCATCGCGCTGTCGATCTGCATGATACGGCGGTTGATGCCGTAGAGCTGATCGATCAGAGCCTCGATCCGGTTGTTGTGCAGGTGCAGCGAGTTCACCAGCACCACGATCTCCGCGCGCAATTCTTGGTATTTGGCTTCCTGCTTTTCGGAAAACGAGCCGTCCTCATTGAGGGTCGCCGATATCCGGCTGTCCTGCATTTCTGAGAGGTTTTCGTAATCATCTGCGATGCGATCCAGCGTCTCCAGCACTTTTGGCTTGAGTGCGCTTTCCATAGCCGCGAGGCTCATATTGGCCTGCTCGTCATCATCGTCGTCGTCGTCACGGGTGATCGGATTGCCGTCGGCGTCCAGCTCTTCCTGCTGCGCGCCCTCTGTCTTTTTCTGCGACGGCGCCGTGGAGATGTTGGCGGCATCCACCATGCCCTCGCCTTCTTCGTCGCCCATCTGACCGGAGAAGGTTGTCTCCAGGTCGATCACGTCGCGCAAAAGGATGTCTTCGCCCACAAGTTCGTCGCGCCAGATGGTGATCGCCTGAAAGGTCAGGGGGCTTTCGCAAAGCCCGGCAATCATCGTATTGCGTCCGGCCTCGATCCGCTTGGCAATGGCGATCTCGCCTTCGCGGCTCAAGAGCTCTACAGAGCCCATCTCACGCAGATACATACGCACCGGATCATCGGTACGATCGAGCTTTTCTTCCTTGCCCGAGCCGAGCGTTATCTCACCTTTGCGGCCGATCTCGGCAACGGCAGTGCTCTTTTGCTCTTCTTCTTCGGCGTCCTCTTCTTCAATGATGTTGATGCCCATCTCAGAAAGCATCGACATCACATCTTCAATTTGTTCAGAGTTGACCTGATCGGGCGGCAAGACGCGGTTGAGTTGGTCATAGGTGATAAATCCACGCTCACGCGCTTCGGCGATCATTTTCTTGACCGCTGCCTGGCTCAGATCGAGGGAAATTTCAGCTTCTTGTTCTTCGGGCTTCTGGTCGTCGTTATCTTTGGCGGCCATGAACGTCTCCTGGTGCGTAGCGGGTGATTCGCTCGATATCACGAATCATTAGCGCGATAAGGTGATTCGCACACCCTTTTCCCTGTTGTTTCTACCGATTCGTGCCGGAAGTGTCATGCCTTAGACCCTTTCGACAAACCGATATTTTCCAAAAGGCGGTTCCAATCATCCTTTTCCGCCCGACTCACTGCGGCCCCGTTGGGACCGATCTCATACTCTGCCTGATCTTCTTGCAAAGATCGTACGGCTTGATGCTGCGCTGATGTCGCCTCGGAAAGGCGATACGTCACGGTCTCGTCAGCCAGCCCCTCTATGTCCTCCGCCGCTTCTGAAATTTCAGCTTTCAGACCGTGCGCTGCTTCTAACTTGGTCAATTCTTCCGACAAAGTCTGTCGCGCCATGCCTTCATCGCCCGCTCGACGGATCGCAGGTATCAAAGCGACATGGGGGCGCGCGCACAGGCTTTCAACCGTCTGGGGCCCAAGCGTCTGTTCGATGTGGTATTCCAGCGTCTCCTGCCCCAGGCCCGCATATCGCAAAACCAGCTCGCGCAGCGCTAGATGGTCGGGCGTGGAACACGTCATATCCTCCAACTGCGCTTCAAATTCAGGAAATAGATCCGGATAGCGCAGCAAGATCGCAAAGATCACTGCCTCGCGCAATTCTGTCTCCACATCGCCTTGCGCGGCTGCCAGCATGGACGATCGCGTGGTTGCGCGCACCGGCTCTCGCATCCCAGGGCGGCGTCCGCTTCTGTTCGCTCCGGATACGTTTTGGGGACGGAATAGCGCCCATCTGAGATCTTTGATCGCCTGTCCATAATGATGTCGGATGGACGGGTCTTTGATCTCGGAGACCTTGTTACGCATCACTTTGTCCAAGGATGCGCGCCGCTCAGGACTGTCGAAATTTCGCCCCTCGGTTTCGCGCTGCCATAAGAGCTGCACCATCGGTAGCGCATCATCGAGAAGACCTTGAACAGCGGGCGGTCCACTGGCCCGTAGCAGATCATCGGGATCCTGCCCCTCGGGCATGCGGGCAAATCGCAGAGATTTTCCGGCCTCCAGCATCGGCAAGGCCAGATCAATCACCCGGTTTGCCGCGCGCAGCCCGGCCGTGTCGCCATCCAGAGCGACGATCGGTTCATCAGCCACGCGCCACAGCATCTGCAGTTGATGCTCTGTTACCGCGGTGCCAAGGGGCGCCACAGAGGCCCCAAACCCCGCCTCGGAAAGCGCGATCACATCCATATACCCCTCTGCCACGATGAGGGGTTTGCCCTTGCCAGCCGCCTCGCGCGCGGGCCCATGATTGTAGAGCGTGCGCGACTTGTCAAAGAGCTCGGTTTCAGGCGAATTCAGATACTTAGCATTGTCATTTGGATCCATCGCGCGGCCACCAAAGGCGATGCAGCGCCCCCGTGGATCGCGAATGGGAAACATAATGCGACCTCGGAACGTATCATAGGGCTTACCGCCCTTCTGACTGGGCTTGGCCAGGCCGCAATCGAGGATCATCTGCGCGTCGATGCCTTTGTCTGTCAGATGATCCCAGAGGCCCTGCCACGCATCCGGGGCAAAGCCGATGCCCCACCTTTCCAGCGCGTCTTCTGAGAGGCCCCGCCGCTCCAGATACTCTCGCGCTGCCGCGCCCGCGCCAGTTTTCAGCTGCATCCGGAAGTGCTTTGCCGCCAGTTCCATCACGTCAATGAGCTGCTGACGGCGGTCTGCTTTCTGTGCGGCTTGCGGATCGCGTTCGGGCACCTGCATGCCCGCCTCGGCTGCAAGGATCTTCACGGCCTCCATGAAATCAACATTCTCGGTCTCGCGAACGAAACTGATCGCATCGCCCTTCGCGTGACAGCCAAAGCAGTAGTAATAGCCCTTGCGGTCATCGACATGGAAACTCGCCGTCTTTTCCTGATGGAAGGGGCATGGCGCCCACATGTCGCCTTTGCCCTGATTGGACTTGCGCGCATCCCACATGACCTTTTTGCCCACGACTTGCGTGAGAGAGGTGCGCGTGCGCAACTCATCAAGGAAACCCGGCGGCAGACTCATACCTTAAAATATGGCGCAAACCGCGAAACAGTCCAAGGGGTGTGAACCGCGCGGATGAGCATATCGCAAAGATTAGATGTAAAATCACCAGGGTAGGATTTTCAGACGTATCCCTAAAATTTTAAGCACTGGGCCCTGTAGTCATCCACCACTCCGTCGCCCAGCGTGCTTTGCTCAAAACCATAGACCATATCGACCAGCGAAGGGATCGTGGCTTTGTATATGCCGGTTATACCTGATCCATCCTGTGACAGATCCGTTTTCGCTTGCGCCTGTGTGCGCCCGTCAAGGCGTGCTGCGACGGCTTGAGAGACAATGTCTGCGGTGATCTCACAGGTCTCTTTGCGCTGTTCAGATGCCAGAGCGGGTGCTGCAATCGACAGCGACAATGCGAAGAAAAAGCTACGTTTCAGCACGTGACATCCTCCCAATGCTTCGCTCAATTTGTCAGCCGTCTTCGCGGGCTGCAACCCCGCGCATCGCCTGCTCCAGATCGTGCCGCAGCGTGTCGGCAAAGCTGCGAAACGCCAGGACCAAAAACGCATCAGCGCCAACCCGGGTGATCGACGCGGCCATGTGTTGCAGCTCTGTCCGGGCTGTATGCCCGCGTTTGAACTGCGTGTTGCGCAGATCCAAGGGCGTCAACCGCGCCAGCACAGCCTCAGCACCCGCCCCTTCCAGCCTCACACAGGTCCACGCATCCGACTGATCCGTCAACGCCGCATGGGCGGTCAGAGTGTCGCTCGGCAAAGGTCCGGCCAAAAACGCCATCCTGTGCCCGCACCAAATGGCCCGCGCGTCGTCCTTTCCGGTTGCGTGGTTGGGCGCGGGGAACGCCATGCCGTGGGCGTCCTTCAAGGCTTTGGATACCGCTGCATCTTGCCCTTTGAAGGGTGCAATGCTGGTCAAATGGCCCAGATCCACCTCGCTCAACCGCGCGGCCCCGATTTCCAATGGCGCAAAGCGTCCCATCGGGGTTTTGGCCACCAGCTCAACCACGGGTTCGCTCTCCTTTGGGGTCGAATTGCACCGGATCCTGCACCACACAGACCGTACGCGACGATTTCATGTGATCGATCACCCGTACAGTCTCCCCATGCCGGGCCCGTCCGTTTTTGAGAAAGGCAAGGCCGATGACATGTCCGAATGTCGGCGAATAGGCCGCTGACGTGACATAACCCTGATCATTTTCGCGGCTCACCTCATCGCCTTGCGTGAAAATGTGCGCGCCGGACACGATCTCCTTCACCGATCCCACGGGTTTGAGGCCCACCAACTGCTCGCGCGTCTCACCAAGAAGCCCCGGTCTCGCCGCCATGGCTTTGCCGATGCAGTCTTTTTGGGGCGAGATCATCCGCTCCATGCCGATGTCGAAGGCCGTGACCCGCCCGTGGATTTCCGAATGTGTAATAAAGCCCTTCTCAACACGCATCACATCAAGGGCCTCCATCCCGTAGGCCCCTCCCCCCATGGTATCGGCCTTGGCCACGAGCCCGTCGAAAAGCGAGGCGCCAAACCGGGCTGGCACGGCAATCTCATAGGCATGTTCGCCCGAAAACGAGATCCGGAACAGACGACCTGTCACACCACCGATCTGCACCTCGCCGCAGCCCATGAAAGGAAAGCTCTCATTCTCTATCGGTGCGTCGAGGACATCATTGAGCAGCTCGCGTGACTTCGGGCCTGCCACGGCAAACTGCGCCCAGTGTTCTGTGACGGAGACGAACCGCACATCCAGATCAGGGCGCAGACACTGATGCACAAATTCCAAATGCTTCATCACCTGGCCAGCTGCGGCGGTGGTTGTCGTCATCACGTAGTGAAATTCGCCCAGCCGCGCAGTGGTGCCATCATCCATAACGTGCCCGTCTTCGCGCAGCATGAGCCCGTAGCGTACGCGGCCGACTTTCAGCGTCGAAAACATGTTGGTGTAGACCAGATCGAGCAACGCCGCCGCGCCATTTCCTTGAATGTCGATCTTGCCTAGCGTCGAGACATCACAAATGCCAACCGCGCTGCGCACCATCTCAACCTCACGGTCACAGCTTTGCCGCCATGTCCGCTCTCCGGCGCGCGGGAAATAGCTCGCCCGATACCAAAGCCCTGCCTCGATCATCGGGGCGCCTTTGGCCAATGTTGCCACGTGGGAAGTGGTCTTGCGTTCGGGTGCAAACCCCTTGCCACGCCCGCCCGCGCCCATGGCGGCAATCGGCACCGGGACGTAGGGCGGGCGGAAGGTTGTCGTGCCTGTCTCGGGAATGCCACGGCCTGTGGCATCTGCGAGCAGCGCCAGCGCCTGCACGTTGGAATTCTTGCCCTGGTCGGTGGCCATGCCTTGCGTCGTGTAACGCTTCATATGCTCGACCGAGCGGAAGTTCTCCTGCGCGGCTTGCTTGATGTCTTTCACGCTCACATCATTTTGGAAGTCCAACCAGGCCCGGCCCTTGCCCGGAACGGCCCAAAGCGGTTTGAGTTCATAAGGGCTGTCAGAGGCGTCCGGCACATCCATGTCAGGTGCGCTGAGGCCCAAATCCGCCAACGCGCGCTGCGCCACCTCCACACCGCTTTGCAAACAGGCCCGCGTCTCCATCACGCCACCGGCGGCCCCGGCTGCTTCCAGCCCCGGGACGGAGCCAGGGGTCGGCACAAAGGCCGCGATGTCGTCTTGCCATGTGGGCCGCCCATTCATGTGGCATGTGAGATGCACCGTCGGGTTCCAGCCACCCGAGACTGCCAAACAGTCGGCTTGGATTTTCTCGCGCCCCTTGGAGGTTTGCACCACAATCGATTCAAGACCCTTGCGCCCCTGCGTGTTGGTCACCTGACCGCCTGGATAGAACGGCAGATCCAAATCACAGGTTGCCTCGGCCCGCGCATCAATCAGCGCGCTAACGTGCACGCCAGCCTCCAAAAGGTCCGCCGCCGTGCGATGCGCATCTGAGTTGTTGCCAAAAATAGCAACGCGTCGGCCCGGGGCCACGCACCACCGGTTGAGATAAGCCCGCACGGCCCCCGCCGTCATCACACCCGGCCGGTCATTATTGGCAAAGGCGATCGGCCGCTCCAGGGCCCCAGCCGCCAAAACGGCGCGCTTGGCGACAATTCTCCAGAAGCATTCCTTGGGTGCACCTTCTTTACTTGCGACACCGGGCGCCAACCGCTCAAGCGCGCCAAAGGTGCCGTTGTCATAGGCCCCTGTCACGGTTGTCCGGGTCATGACGCGCACATTGTCCATCGCGGTCAGCTCTGCCGCAATCTCAGAGGCCCACATGCGCCCCAGAATGCCGTCCACCTCAATGGTCTCGGCATTAAGCCGCCCGCCAAGCACAGTATCCTCATCGGCGAGAATCACATCGGCCCCGGCCTGCGCCGCCGTCAAGGCCGCCATCAAGCCCGCAGGCCCGCCGCCGATGATCAAGAGGTCGCAATGCGCCCAGGCTTTTTCATAGAGATCGTCATCAGCCTCCATCGACAACGCGCCCAAACCTGCCGCGCGACGAATGACCGGTTCATAGACCCTCTCCCAAAAGGACTTGGGCCACATGAACGTCTTGTAATAGAAGCCTACGCCCAAAAACGGTGCGGCCAGATCGTTGACGGCCATCACGTCAAACCCAAGCGACGGCCAGGCGTTTTGACTAAACGCGCTAAGCCCCTGCGACAACTCCACCATCGTGGCCCGCTGATTGGGCTCTTGCCCTTTGCCTTTACCGAGGGTGACCAGGCCATTGGGCTCCTCACTGCCAGCGCTGAGGAACCCTCTTGGCCGGTGATACTTGAAGGACCGTCCAATGAACCGCACGTCATTGGCCAAAAGCGCAGAGGCCAGCGTGTCACCTTCAAACCCGCTATAGCTCACCCCTTCATAGCGTATCGATAGACGCCGTGCGCGGTTTATGAGGCCGTCCCCGCCCACCCTCATGATGCCGCCCCCGCCGTTTTCTTAGCCGCCTTGGCCGCCACTTTTTCAGCAAGCTCACACTTGATCACCTCATGGGTCAGCGTGTTGCGGGTGACGACCAGCCACGCGCCGCAGCCATATTCGTGATACCAAAGCTCGCGGGTAACTCCGTCAGGATTGTCGCGCAGGTGCAGATAGGCGTCCCACTCTTCAATAGGCGCATTCGCAGCAGGCCGCTCCATCATTGAGGCGGCGCCCATATAGGTGAACTCGCGGATGTCCCGCCAGCCGCAATTGGGGCACTTCAGTCTCACGCGCGGCCCCGCTTCTTGATGTCAAATCCGTTCATGTTCCGACGTCCCTCATCGCGCCTCAATGCAGGTTGTGCTGGCTGCCTGTGCCCTCTTCATCCATCAGGTTCTGACCCGTTCGGAATCGATCCAGCCGGAACTTGGTCGCCGCTGCGTGATGTTCTCCCGTCGCCATCAGATGCGCCATCACATGGCCCGACCCCGGCACGGCCTTGAAGCCGCCATAGCACCAGCCACAATCAATAAAGAGCCCGTCAATATGCGTCTTGTCGATGATGGGCGAGCCGTCGGGCGACATATCCATGATCCCGCCCCAGGAGCGCAGGACGCGCGCTTTGCCAATCGCAGGCATCAGCGTCATGCCCGCCTCCATGACATGCTCCACCGTCGGCAAATTGCCCCGCGCGGCGTAAGAGGCGTAGAAATCCAGATCCCCGCCAAAGACCAGCCCGCCCTTGTCAGACTGGCTGATATAGAAATGCCCCATGCCAAAGCTGATCACGTGGTCGATGCAGGGCTTCAACCCCTCACTGACAAAGGCCTGCAACACGTGGCTTTCAATCGGCAGGCGCATGCCCGCCATCGCCGCCACCTTGGAGCTGCGCCCCGCCACGATGATCGCCACTTTGCCCGCCTTGATCGCGCCGCGTGTGGTCTGCACGCCGGTCACGCGCCCGTCTTGGATGTCGATGCCAGTGACTTCGCAGTTCTGAATGAGGTCCACGCCCCGCTCACTGGCCCCGCGCGCAAAACCCCAAGCCACAGCATCATGCCGCGCGGTGCCCGCCCGGCGTTGCAGGATCGCGCCATAAATCGGATAGCGGGCCTGTTTGTAATCCAGAAACGGCACGAGCTTTTTGAGATCTCCCACCGACAAAAGCTCTGCGTCATCGCCCTGATTGATCATCGCATTGCCTTGCCGGATCGCGCCGTCACGCTGACCGTCAGAATGAAAGAGCGAGATCTGCCCGCGCTGCGACAGCATGGCGTTGTAGTTGAGATCCTGCTCCAACCCCTCCCAGAGCTTCAGGGAATGGCTGTAGAACTCGGTATTGCCCGGCATCATGTAGTTGGCGCGCACGATGGTGGTGTTCCGTCCCACATTGCCGCCGCCCAGATACCCCTTCTCCAGAACAGCGACATTCCGGATCCCGTGGTTCTTGGCCAGATAGTACGCCGTCGACAGGCCGTGCCCGCCGCCACCGATGATCACGACGTCATAGGCCTCCTTGGGCGTGGCATCTTTCCAATGCGGCCCCCAGCCCTTGTTCCCGGTCAGACCTTCCTTGAGGATGCGCAGTCCCGAAAATCGTCCAGAAAAAACCATGTGACATCTCCCGCCGTCGCGGAAAGTGTCATCATCCTTTTGCGGCGAATGCAATGGGGCATAGGCCGCCGCCTCAGCTCAGGATTTAGAGCTCTCGGATCACCTGCGCTGGATTGCCCGCTGCAAAGACGCAGTCGGGCACATCTTTGGTCACGACAGAGCCCGCCCCGATGGTTGTTCCATTCCAGATCCGGACACCGGGTAAGATGATCGCCCCACCCCCGATCCAGACCTTTTCCCCGATCCAGATCGGTTCGGCAGTCGTGTTATAGCTTGGCACGCCATCTTGCTCGAAGATACGCGCATCAGGGTCAAGGGGATGGCTCGTGGCATAGATTTGAACGCCCGGGCCCAACAGAGTGCCGGCACCGATCTCAACCGGCGCGCCATCCAGAATGACACAGTTCAGGTTCACAAAGCACCCGGCTCCAAACGTGATGTTATCGCCAAAGTCGCAGAAAAAGGGCGGCTCTATCCAAACACCCGGGGCCACCCCGTCCAACAACTCGTCGAGGATGTCCCGTCGCAGGTCTGGCTCTTGCTATCCTGTCCGATTGTACCGTTCCAACAACTGACGCGCCCGGATGAGGCGCGCCAGGTTTTCCCTATCACGCATATTGAATGCTACCGGGTCAGACGTCATGCAAGCCCCTGGAACAGTCCAGAGGCCAGCCCATCACAGCCCAAGCGTATCGTAGCTGCTGACCACCTTATCGATGGCCACCAAATACGCGGCCGTGCGCAGGTCTGTCACATCTTCGCGTTCATGCCACTTGCCTGAAATTTCCTGATAGGCCGTGCGCATCGTGTCTTCGAGGCCCGACCGTACCAACTCCAACTCGCCCGCACCTTTGAGATACTTGTCGCGGAATTTCGGAGAGAGCGTCCAGTTGATCGAGTTGTCATGGCTGATGCGCTCCAACTCTTCCAGCAGAAGCCTATGGCGGTTTTCTTCCTGGCGGCGCTGCATGCGGCCAAAGCGGATATGGCTGAGGTTCTTGACCCATTCAAAGTAAGACACAGTCACCCCGCCCGCGTTGGCATACATGTCCGGAATGATCACCACGCCTTTCTCCCGCAGGATCGCATCAGCACCGGCTGTCACAGGACCGTTCGCGGCCTCAATGATCAGGCGCGCTTTGATACTGTCGGCGTTGCTGAGATTGATCACACCCTCCAGAGCGGCGGGCAAAAGGATATCGCAATCTTGTTCGAGGAGTTTAGAGCCGTCCTTTGTGTACGTGCCAGAAGGATAACCGTTCACGCCATCATGTTTGGCGATCCAATTGCGCACATCCTCGACGTTGAGGCCGTTTTCATCATAGAGCGCGCCGTCACGTTCAATGATGCCAACGATCTTACAACCGTCTTCTTCTTGCAGAAACTTCGCACCGTGATAACCCACATTGCCCAGGCCCTGCACAATAACGCGTTTGCCATCAAGTGAGCCCTCAAGCCCGGCGTTCTTCATATCCTCGGGATGGCGAAAGAACTCTTGCAGCGCGTATTGCACGCCCCGGCCCGTTGCCTCCGTCCGGCCCTGTATGCCACCCGCATTGACCGGCTTACCTGTCACACAGGCCCGGGAATTGATATCCGTTGTGTTCATGCGCCGGTATTGGTCGGCCATCCATGCCATCTCACGCTCGCCCGTGCCCATGTCCGGGGCCGGAACGTTTTGGCTCGGATGGATCAGGTCGCGCTTGGCCAGCTCATAGGCAAAGCGACGGGTGATCAGTTCCAGCTCATCTTCCTCCCACTCGCGCGGATCGATCCGCAAACCGCCTTTGGATCCTCCAAACGGCACCTCCACCACCGCGCATTTGAACGTCATGAGCGCGGCCAACGCCTCAACCTCGTCCTGATTGACAGCCATCGCGTAACGAATTCCGCCTTTCACAGGTTCCATATGTTCGGAATGGACCGAGCGGTAGCCGGTAAAGGTCTGGATCTGCCCCCGCAAACGCACTCCGAACCGCACGGTGTAGGTCGCATTGCACACGCGGATCTTTTCCTCCAACCCCGGCGATAGATCCATCAGCGCGACAGCGCGATTGAACATCAGATCGACGCTCTCGCGAAAGCTGGGTTCTTTCTTATCTGCAGACATAGTCACTCTCCCTAGTGTGTCTCCGCCCGTGCGATGGATGCCGGGTCCTTTCTCCTCATGGTTACGCCTGAATGGAGTTTTGTCCACCGCCCGGACTCGTCGCTCAGCATGATTTGTTTGCGGACGTGTTTGGCGTGATTGACAATGGAAAGGAAACAGTGCGCCCAAATGCGGGCCAATTGTTTACGATAACATGTTGTTTTTTATAAGTTAAATCCGCTTTTGCCTTATTTTCGCCCGGTTGTTTAATCATACCCTATGTGTCGAAGTATAAACGATGACCTTTGGGGAAAAGAGGGTGAAGGAATGAGATTTGATTGGGGAGACTTGTCGGTTCAAAGCCACAAGCTACGCGCGTCACTGTTGACTTCCTCAGCTATGCGCCGCGTAACAGCGTTCAACCGTGACGAGGAGGGTGCGAGTACACTCCTGAGCTTTTACGTCACTTTGATGTTCTTTTTGATAGCGGGTCTTGGCGTTGACACTATGCGCCATGAGATGGAACGCACGCATCTTCAAGCCACGCTCGACTCCGCTGTGTTGGCGGGCGCTGGCGCACCACAGGGAACCACGGTCACCGAGATTGCGGATATCGTTGAGGATTACTTCGACAAGAACGGGATGTCGCAATACCTGGCGGAGCTCGATCTGGACGGCGACGACGCCGACATTCAGGCGTCGCTCAACGCGGCCAGCGTGTATGCCGAGGCATCGATGGAAATAGACACATATCTCTTGCAGATGACCGGCGTCGAAACTCTTCAGGCCAACGGCGCAGCGCAGGCTGAAGTGGCAACACCGAAGCTTGAAGTGTCGCTCGTACTCGACGTCTCCGGGTCGATGCAAGGCACGAAGCTGTCCAACCTGCAGACAGCCGCAAACACTTTTGTGACGACGATGCTGGATCAGTCGGCGCAAGGCGACACGTTCATTTCGGTCGTGCCCTTTGCATGGACCGTCACACCCGGCGCCGATATCTACGAACAACTGACTGTCAATGAAACGCATGACTATTCGACATGTCTTCGCTTCGATGGCTCAGATTACTCTGACGCGCACATTGATCCCGACGAGGCGCACGATCAACAGATCTACACCTCGATCTTCGGCTCCTTCGATGATTTCAACGAGAGCTGGAGGTCCTGTTTTGCTGATGTTGAAGCCGTGATCTTGCCATACTCAACGAGTGAAGCCGACCTTCACGCGCACATTAACAGCCTCAATGCGGACGGCAACACGTCTGCTCATATCGGGATGAAGTGGGGTGCAGCGATGCTGGACCCGGAGTTTCAAGAGGTCGTGACCGGACTGCAAGGCGCGGGGTCGGTGGATGCGTCGCTCACAAACATTCCGGCTGCATACTCTGAGCCCGAGACACTCAAGGTCATCGTGCTCATGGCCGACGGCATGAACACCACGTCTTACTATTTCGATGACGATAGTGATTATCGCGGCGAGGAATCTGATCTCTACAGACTGACATGGCAGGAAATGGAATTCGACTATGCCTGGCGGGAGCTGACTGCAGGGACGGAGTATTCAAACGACCCGTCCAAATGCAGCCAGGCCGATTGGAATTGCGAATACACCGCGACCGGCGATGAGTTTTCGGCTTACTATCTGTACGACGACGATTATTATCTGGATATCGAAGGCACGGGTCCGATCACGACCGAGCCGTTCGATGAGCAAGACACCCCAGATGTCGTAAGCACAGGCACGCCAAATGGTGGAACGCCCACATGGATCGAGGCTGATGTCTACGAGGATTTCCAGGACCATGTCGCCTTCGTTTCCGAAGAGCAACTGGATTGGGAAGAAGCCTGGGGTTTGATGACGCCCAATTGGTACGGCCACACAACCGGTGACTGGGGCCCATGGAACGACTATGTGGGTAGCCAGCGTGAAGGTGGCGGCACCAAGGATACCCGCATGCAGGCCATCTGCACGGCGACCAAAACCGAAGGCGTGGTTGTCTACACGATCGGCTATGACATCACAGAGAACGGCAACGCGGAAACGCAGCTGGAAAACTGCGCCTCGAGCCTCAACCACTACTACCCCACTGATGGTGCAAACATCAGCTCGGCATTCAACTCGATCGCGTCCAACGTGAAAAACCTGAGGCTGACGCAATGATTAAGAGCATTAGAGCACATCTTGCGCAGTTTCGGCGCGACGATAGCGGAACGGCATCGACTGAGTTTATCGTCGTGATGCCACTCTACATCGCCGTCCTCGCCATGGGCGTGGAGCTGGGCCTCATCACGCTTAGGCATACACTGCTTGAACGCGGCGTAGACATCGCTGTTCGGGAGGTCCGGTTGGGTACTGGAACCGCGCCGCAGCATGACGATATCAAGGATTTGATCTGCGCCAACTCACTCATGTTGCTGGATTGTTCAAACAAGCTGCGCCTCGAAATGCGCTCAGCCGATATTCGCGCGTTCAACTCTTTAGACACGAGCCCGGACTGCACGGATTCTGCTGAGCCTTCAAAACCTGTTCGCGAATTTATGCCGGGCCAGCAAAATGAGCTGATGCTGCTGCGCGCGTGCTTGAAGTATGAGCCTCTGTTTCCGAAGGCATTCTTGGGCAGCGCGTTGTCAGTGGATGGAAGTGGTGAAGCCTCCGTCATCGTGACGAGTGGATTTGTGCAGGAGCCTTTGTGATATGTATACCGACGTAATCAAATCCTATATTCGCGACTATGTTGAGGACGAACGCGGGACCGCTATGGTCGAAGCCGTCATCACGATGCCGATGCTCTTTTGGGGCCTCACGGCGATGTTTGAGTTCTTTGAAATCCATCGCTTTCAGAGCGCACGGGACAAAGCATCCTACACGATTGCAGACATGATATCGCGGGAAAATGACGTTATTACGGATGTATACGTTGATAATGCCATGACCCTGTTTGATGAGATTGCACACGACTACGGACAAAATCAGATCCGGATCAGCATCCTTGAGTTTGACGCAAGTGAGAACGAATACCTAGTGAGTTGGTCCGAAGTGCGCGGCACGGGAAGCATGGTGGAACTGGAAGATGCCGACGTCGCCGACGATCATGACGAACTGCCGATTATGAACGATGGCGAACAGCTGATCCTGGTGGAAAGCGAAGCGGACTACGACACGATCTTCGACTTGGGCTTTTCTGACACGATGAGCGTCACAACACGGGTGTTCACCAGCATTCGGTTCGCGCCGCAGATGTGCTTTGACCAGTGTCAAAGTACCTAAAGCAACAGGGCCAGCCGGCCATGTAACGGGCCGGCTCGCTGACTGCAGCCCGCGTGGGACGCGAGATCGCCAGCATTTCTTCAGTCGCAGACAGCAATCAGGCAACGCAGGTTTTGTGCCATTTGGATGGCACCATGTCTGAGGATGACCACTTGTAGCGGCGCCGGACGGCGTTCTTAAGGTCCCAAGTGAACTGGGGTCGTGGGTGCCCACCCGAGATGCGTTCGATGCGTCAATAAAGTCCCGATGGTCATGCGTCTGCGCATTTGAAACTTAACAGGCGCGATTTTGACGTTTTCGCCGAACCAATGACGCGTTCCTGGGCCGTGCCGACGTCGCGACGGCCAGCATGTGACGCTCGCGGTTGATCCTGAGTATGGCCCGTCGCGTTCCGTCGCCCTGAACCAACAACGCGTTTTTAGAGGCGGACGATCATCGCGCGTGACGATCCAAAATCTCAACGAAGATACTGCGCTGGAATAAACGTGCAGAAAACTCTATGTATCTCGGCAAGTTTTGTTGCAAAACCTCGTACTTGTGACTCACTGTCAGAGCCAGGGTTCCGCTATGTCTCATCCCTACACGTCGCTTGATCAACGTGCTTTTTGGGCGCCCGCAGTTGGTCAACGCAACATGCTGGACATCGACGAATTGTGGACAGCACCGTTCGACATAAACCAAAACAAAAAGATCGTAACCTTTGGATCCTGCTTTGCGCAGCACTTCAGCCGCGCTTTGACCGATCGCGGGTTCACGTGGTTTGACGCAGAACCCGCGCCCATTGGCGCCACCAGCGAGGCAGCCAAAGACTTCAATTACGGCGTATTCAGCGCGCGTACTGGAAATATTTATACGGCATCGTTGCTTTTGCAATGGACGCGCTGGGCTCTGGGAGAAGAGGACGCCCCAGAGATCTACTGGGAGAATGGTGACCGCGTCTTGGACCCATTCAGACCCGCGATCGAACCAACCGGGTTTGCCACAGTCGAAGAGATGCTGGCGTCACGCCAACAAAGCATTCGTGCATTTCGTCGGGCCATCATGGAGTGCAATATATTCGTCTTTACCCTTGGTCTCACCGAAAGTTGGTGGGACACAGAGGGCGGTTTCGAATATCCCATGTGCCCCGGCACAATCGGAGGGACGTTCGACCCCGAGAAGCACGTTTTCCGCAATCAAGACTACAATTTCATCAATGAGTCGTTGGTTAGCGCCATTCGAAAAATCCGCAACGCGCGCAAAAACGGGCCGAGCTTTCTGCTGACGGTGTCTCCGGTGCCTCTCACCGCGACAAATTCTGGCAATCACGTGCTCGTTGCGAGCATGGAGTCAAAATCGATCTTGCGTGCCGTTGCGGGCGATGTGTCACGAAAGCTCGCCAGAACCACCTATTTTCCGTCTTACGAAATCATCAATTCCGCGCCGTTCCGGGGCACTTTCTTTGAGCCCAACATGCGCAGCGTCAGCCCGCACGGCGTCGAACACGTCATGAGAACTTTCTTCGCCGGGCTGCCAGATCAGGCGTCGACAAGTTCTCCACTGTCCGACGTGAAAACTCACGCCCAGGACACCAAAATCCTGATGGAAAGACGCCAGGACGACTTAGCTTGCGAGGAAGAATTGCTGGCTGCGTTCGGAGAGACGCGTGACTAAGATTTTGCTGGTGGGTGACTCCCATCTTGGCGCGGTCAAGCGTGCCCATGATGCAAACCCGGAACGCTACCCTTCGTTCTCATTTGCGTATTTGGGCAAAGGCGGTTTGGCGAAAACCCGGTTTTTTGACGTGGATGAAGCGAAGGGGAGCGTCCGCATTATTTCTCAGGGTTGGAGGAAGCTAGACTTCTGCAGAAGCGATCAGGATTTGCCAAATCTGGTTGTTCTGTCGCTTCCTGTAAACACATCTCGGATTTTGCGGGAGATGTCATGGAAAACGCACGTGCCGTGGCGACTGCGCCAACACGATAACGAAGTTGCGCTGTCGGATGGGTTTGTTGACAGATTGATAGACACTGATAGTGGCTATGCTATTGAATATGCTGCGGCTTTAACTGAAATCGGTCTGTCAGTTGCCTCCCTCGAAGCACCTCGTTTTTTCGAAGACGCACCTTATTTGAAACGCTGTCGGTTGGACGTGATCCGGTACATTGACACACTCTATCGGCAACGGGTTTTGGACCGGTTATCCGACCTGGGCATTGGCGTGATCACACAAGCGCCCCAAACCATCAGCGAGATTGGGTCCACAAAAATGGAATTTGACAACGAAAGACCAGGGGATATGCATCACGCCAATCTGAACTACGGGCAGATCGCTTTGCAACAAATTCAAGACTTCGCCTCGCAACATCTTGGCATGCGCACAAGCGCTCTAAAGTAAATTAGATAGTGCAGCGCATTCGCCGTCTTCTCGCCTAATTTATACGTCTAAATCTTCGGCTTTCAGCATGGCGGCCAGCATGTCGGCCATGATCTTGCCCCCGCCACCGGGCGTCACCCCCCCGATCCCGATGCGTTTGCCCATGCGCCACCAAAGACCGGGCATCCACCGCGCCGAAGACGACCGCTTCAACCGCACCACAAACCCGTTTGACGGCTTGAACACGAACAAGCTGCGATCCACCGAATGGATCTCGTCGATGGACGCAATCACCTCGCCGTCACTGCCCCGCAGGCCACCTTTCGTCAGTTCAACCCCGTGAGACGTGGCGTGCCGCATGCGTTCCGAGACCCACAGGCAAAGGGCGCCCATGCCAAGCAGAAAGGCCTGCCAGCCCAGCACGTCGGGCGGGTGCGCCAGACCCGTGTAGATCAACAGTCCGCCCAGCAAAAGCAACATCCCGATGCCCAAAAACCGACGGGTGGGAGAGGGGTATAGCGTGGTGATCACTTCATCAGACATAAGCCCGTCGTTATCTGGTTTCGCACGCCACTGCGAGAGGGAATGTGCGCCGCAAACCGTGTCGAGAAAGGCTTTAAGCCAGCACGCCCTTGCGCACCATATCCCAATGGAGCGTTTCAATTTCGGCCATGCTCAAGCGTCCGCCTTCTCGGAACCACGTATTCACGCCATTGAGCATGGCAATCAAGGCCATGGCCGCAATGCGCGTGTCGGGCACTTGGAACGCACTGCTCTCCACCCCAGCCTTCAAAATCTCTTCTAGCCGAGCCTCCTAGCTGCGCCGCAGGCTCTCGATTTGGGCAAAGTTGCCCGGGTCCAAATTGCGCAGCTCCATATACGCGATGAAAACGGCTTCCGGCCGCTCCGCGTGATAGCGAATGTGAAAGCCGACAAACTGTTTGAGCTGATCAATTGGCGCACCATCGCGCATGTGCCCATCATAGGCGATGAGCAGCTCATCCATATGCGTCTTCATCAAATCAAAAAGCAGGCTTTGCTTATCGGGTATGTAGTTGTAAAGGGCACCCGCTTGCACACCCACCTCGGCCGCGATTTGACGCATGGAAACAGCAGCATAGCCATATCGCGCGAACAGCGATCGCGCCGCTTCGCGCAACTTTGGTCCGGTGATCTCGGAATGCGAACCTTGGGTGCGTGCCATATGCAGACCCTAACTGAACACTTGTTCAAATCAAACATTGCTTGCGCCGCAGACAGCAAAAGTGGCATCAGTGGCGCAGGCAAGATGCGAAAGGCATGACATGATCAGAGCATTCACGATGATCTATGTGGCCGCCGCTTTGGGGGCGTGCTCTACCTTTCCTCAGATCGACAATCAGATCAGCCCCGAAGTGCAAAGTGCCGGATATCCCACCTTGCTGCCGGTGCAGGATCTGCGCGCCCAGGTGGCCACCGGCCCGATTGAGCCGCGCGATGCGCCAATTGTTGTGCAAGCCGAGCAGATTGACACGAGGGCGAATGCGCTGCGGGCGCGCGCAGCCAGCCTGCGCGGCGATGTGATTGATGAAGACGACCGCGAGCGCCTCGACACAGAAATCACCATCGATGAAGAAGACGTCTGACGCGTCACGTTTCTGATCCAAGCCTGATCTGATCAAGGACCGCGTTGCACCCCCTGCCCCGAGGTTGTAGAGCCGAGCCAAAGAGTTTTGCACGATCGGAGCGCCGTCATGTCTACCCCCTTACGGCTTGGGATTGCCGGGCTTGGCACCGTGGGTGCCGGTGTCATAAAAATCGTCCGGCAAAAAGGCAGCTTGCTGGCGGCCCGCGCGGGGCGCCCGGTGACGATCTCGGCCGTGTCGGCCCGCAGCAAAGACAAAGACCGCGGCGTGACGCTGTCCCAGTACGTCTGGGAAGATGACCCGGTGGCGTTGGCCACCCGCGATGATATCGACGTTTATGTTGAACTCATGGGCGGCGCGGACGGCCCTGCAAAGGCCTCGGTCGAAGCCGCGCTCAGAGCAGGCAAAGATGTGGTGACGGCCAACAAGGCGATGCTGGCCCATCACGGACAGATGCTCGCGCAATTGGCCGAAGACCATGGCGCGGTGCTGCGGTTCGAGGCGGCCGTCGCAGGCGGCATTCCGGTGATCAAAGCCCTGACCGAGGGGCTCGCCGGAAATGACATGGATCGCGTGATGGGCGTGATGAACGGCACCTGCAACTACATCCTCACCCGCATGCAATCGGCCGGGCTGCCCTACGCAGAGGTCTTTGAAGAGGCCAACCAACTGGGCTATCTGGAGGCCGATCCAACGCTTGACGTGGGCGGCATCGATGCCGGCCATAAACTCGCGCTCCTGGCCTCGGTGGCCTTCGGTACGCAGGTCGATTTTGCCGCCGTTGAGCTTGAAGGCATCGAACGCATCACCATCGATGATATCACACAGGCCGCCGATATGGGCTATCGCATCAAGCTCTTGGGTGTGGCGCAAATGTCAGGCCGCGGTCTTGAACAGCGCATGTCCCCGTGCCTCGTGCCCGCCACAAGCCCCTTGGGACAGCTCGAGGGTGGCACCAACATGGTCGTGCTGGAAGGCGATCAGGTGGAACAAGTGGTGCTGCGCGGCCCCGGCGCAGGCGAAGGGCCAACAGCCAGCGCCGTGATGGGCGATGTGATGGATATCGCGCGCGGCTTCCGGGTCAGCACATTTGGCGTACCAGCAGGTTCACTTTCGGAGACAACGCCCGCCAAAACGGCCACACCGGCACCTTACTATCTGCGCCTATCGCTCGAAGACAAACCCGGCGCTCTCGCCAAACTGGCCAGCGTTCTGGGAGATGCTGGCGTCTCCATTGATCGCATGCGCCAGTACCGCCACGATGCGGGTGCCGCGCCAATCCTTATCGTGACCCATAAAACCACCCGCGATGCCCTTGACGCTGCTATCACAGGCATGGACCGGCTGGATGTGGTCAAAGATGCGCCAGTCGCCTTCAGGATTGAAACCGTCTAAGCGAGGCGCGCCCGAAAGGGAGCGACGAGCGCCCCAAACTCTTGCCGACGCCCCAGCCCAAAGCTAACACTGCCAGCCAGATAACCAAAAAAGGAATTCCAATGTCCGCCGATTTTGACGATACCATGCTGTCGCTTGGCCTGGCCCGCGTGGCCGAAGAAGCCGCGCTGGCCTGCCGCCCTCTGATTGGACGCGGCGACGAAAAAGCCGCCGACCAGGCGGCCGTAAACGCCATGCGCGAAGAGCTGGGCAAGCTCGACATCGCGGGCGTGGTTGTCATCGGCGAAGGCGAGCGGGACGAAGCGCCTATGCTCTATATCGGCGAGGAAGTCGGCACAGGCAATGGCCCCGGTGTCGATATCGCACTTGATCCGCTCGAAGGCACAACCATCACCGCCAAGGCCATGCCCAATGCGCTCACGGTCATTTCCATGGCCCCGCGCGGCACGATGCTGCATGCGCCGGACGTCTACATGGACAAGCTCGCCATCGGCCCGGGATACCCGGTTGACGTGGTCTCCCTCGACATGACCGCAACGGAACGCGTCGACGCTCTGGCCAAGGCCAAAGGCGTCGCGCCCTCCGATATCACCGTCTGCGTTCTGGAACGCCCCCGCCATCAGGACACAATCACAGAGCTGCGCAGCATCGGGGCTTCTGTCTACCTCATCGGTGACGGCGACGTCGCAGGCGTCATCCATTGCTCCGATGCCGAGGCCACAGGCATCGACATGTATATGGGATCGGGTGGCGCGCCCGAAGGCGTGCTGGCCGCAGGCGCTCTCAAATGCCTCGGCGGGCAAATCTGGGGTAGGCTGCTCTTCCGCAACGACGATGAAGCGGGCCGCGCGGCCAAAGCGGGCATCACCGATCTTGATCGCATCTATGCCCGCGATGAAATGGTCACCGATGATGTGATCTTCGCGGCCACGGGCGTGACCACAGGCTCCATGGTGGCAGGCCTAAAATTCGGCACGGGCTACATGGAAACCGACACGATGCTCCTGCGATCCAAAACCGGCGAACGCCGTCGCATGACCTGCCGCCACCCGATCTGACCCGGAGAAATAGCGAGGCGCGCCCGAAGGGAGCGATGAGCGGCCCCTACACGCCGCGCAAAACTTGTGTCACGGTGCCTATATGCTCCAAGACCCATGCCCCGCTTTTTTGAACGTCACCTCCTCGCTCACCGGGCGCAGATGGGTCGGCCCCGACGCTCAGACCGATCGCCAGGCCGAAGCCCTCGCCCAATCCACGGGGTTACCCCGCCCGCTCTGTCAGACGCTCGCGCGTCTCGGCGTGCCCCCCGCAGAGGTCACGGCCTATCTCGATCCCAAACTGCGCGATCTTCTGCCCGACCCGCGTCATTTCAAAGACATGGAGGCCGCCGCCGCGCGCTTCCTCGCCGAGGTCAAACGCAAAGGCCGCATTGCCATTTTTGCCGATTATGACGTCGATGGCGGTGCCTCTGCGGCCCTGTTGATCGATTGGCTGCGGCAATCCGGTCTTGGTGCCACGCTCTACATTCCCGACCGCATTGACGAAGGCTATGGGCCCAATCCAGAGGCCATGGCCGAATTGGCCCGCGCCCATGATCTGATCATCTGCGTGGATTGCGGCACATTGAGCCATGAGGCCATCGCGGCGGCCAAAGGCGCGGATGTGCTGGTGCTCGACCATCACCTTGGCGGCGAAACACTGCCCGAAGCAGAGGCCATCGTGAATCCCAACCGTCAGGACGAAACCGGCGATCACGGGCATCTTTGCGCAGCCGCCGTGGTCTTCCTGATGCTGGTCGAATCCGGCCGCCAACTCCGCGCGGCAGGCCGTACCGGGCCGGATCTCATGGCAATGCTCGATCTCGTCGCGCTGGCCACCGTGGCCGATGTGGCCCCCTTGCGCGGTGTCAATCGGGCATTCGTGCGCCAAGGGTTGAATATCATGGCAGAGCGTCGTCGCCCGGGTCTCGTTGCCCTCTCAGACATCTCCCGCCTAGACACCGCCCCCACCCCCTATCATCTGGGATTTGTCCTTGGCCCGCGCATCAACGCCGGCGGCCGCGTCGGCAAAGCCGACCTTGGCGCACGCCTTCTGGCCACACAGGACAGCTCAGAAGCCGCCGCTCTTTCAGAGCGCCTGGATCAGCTCAACACGGAGCGCCGCGACATTGAGGCCGCAGTGCGAGATGCAGCCCTCGCCCAAGCCGAAACCCGCGGGCTAGATGCCCCGCTGGTCTGGGCCGCCGCCGACGGATGGCACCCGGGCGTCGTGGGCATCGTGGCGAGCCGCCTCAAAGAACTGACCAACCGTCCGGCGGTGGTGATTGGATTTGACGGCGACGAAGGCAAAGGCTCCGGCCGGTCCGTCAGCGGCGTGGATCTAGGCGCGTCTGTTCATCGCTTGGCCGCCGAAGACCTCTTGATCAAAGGCGGCGGGCACCGCATGGCGGCCGGGCTCACTGTGGCACGCGGCAAGATCGACGCGGCCATGGCGCGGCTTTCAGACCTTCTTGCGCGTCAAGGCGCGGGCGGCAACACCGGCGCGGCCGATCTGTCGCTTGACGGCCTGTTGATGCCCCAAGCCGCCACACCAGATCTGGTGGCCCAGATCGAAACCGCGGGGCCCTTCGGCGCCGGTGCACCCGCACCGCGCTATGCCTTTGCCGACATGACGATCGGCTTTGCCAAACGCGTGGGCGACACACACCTCAAGCTTCGCTTTGGCGATGGCACTGGCCCACAGATGGATGGCATCGCCTTTGGCGCCTTCGAAGGCCCAATTGGGCCGCGGCTCCTTGATCACGGCGGCGCGCGCTTTCATCTTGCAGGCCGGCTCGATCTCAATACATGGGGCGGTCGGCAGAGCGTGCAGCTGCGCCTGGAGGATGTCAGCCCGGCTCACTGACATTCACTGCGACGAAACTTGGATCAAAGCGCATCGCATAACCCCGCGCACCAGTCGCACGCAACACACCGTTCACCTAGGACCGACGCCTTGGCGTAGAGGCGCGGCAGTTTCGGATTGGTTTGCTGAAAAACCCCCTTGCACAGCCCAGAGGTTTTTCATAATCAGCAGGTCACGACTGCGTGGCCCGTTCGTCTATCGGTTAGGACGCCAGGTTTTCAACCTGGAAAGAGGGGTTCGATTCCCCTACGGGCTGCCACTT
>ERZ1740068.395-NODE-395-length-22547-cov-4.577583_pt1 | contig 22547 bp, 21 predicted proteins | sample MGYA00581735_ERZ1740068 | MGnify/ENA primary metagenome ERZ1740068 (study PRJEB43018, sample SAMN04849740) | marine metagenome | isolation source: floating plastic debris | place: Pacific Ocean | collected 2008-08-30 | study: EMG produced TPA metagenomics assembly...
GGAGTCAAAGAAAGATATTTAACTTCAACAATATTAATTAGTTTATTTAATTGCTTGATGATATGATCAATTGTTTGCCGATTGCCATTTACTACTAGTGTTATTCGAGATATATTTTTTGTTTCTGTTGGGCCAACAGCTAAACTTTCAATATTGAACCCACGTCTAGCAAATAGTCCAGAAATACGTGTTAAAACTCCAGACTCATTTTCTACTTTTACCGATAGAGTATGCTTCATATTTTTTTTTTAAGATTTAGAAGTAATAAATATTTATTACTTCTAATTTTGATCAAATTCTAATGCTTGAACTTTTTCAAATTGTTTTTTCTTTAACACAAAGAATGTTTGAGTGATAATAGTAATAAAACAAAATGCAAGGAATCCAATAATTCGACTTGGGCTTTGTAATACAATTTCTGATTCTACTTGGCCAAAACCACCAACATTTGGATTAACTGTTAATGATTGATCTTTCTGGATAATCTGGTCTTTTGTAACAATAACATCTACACCTTTTGGTATTAGTTGTGTTTGAATTGCTCCATTATTGCCCAAAATTTTGATTTCAGATTCACCTTTTTCGGAAGTAATTATTTCATTAATTTTTCCGCTTGTTTCAGCTACGTATAAGTTATTGTTTGTTTTTTCACCAGTTGGGTATACTTGTCCTCTACCACGATTTGCACCTACATAAATTGGGTATTTAATGAATGATACACTTTTGTTTGTTTCTGGATTCGGTGCTAGTAAAGGGAATGTAATTTCTTGATACTTTTCTCCAGCAATAGGTCCAATTACAAGGATATTATCTTTATCTTTACTGTATGGAGTTATGTAAACTCCTTTCATTTTTTTCTTTAAATTTTCGTCTAATTGATTATTAGGGGCTAATTTAAATCCTTCTGGTAATATCATTACAGCCCCCACATTTAAACCACCTTTTTGTCCATTACCTAAAATTTGCTTTGCTTTTAAGTCATATGGTATTTTAACTACACTTTCAAAAACTTGATCTGGCAGAACAGCTTTAGGTGCTTCAAATTCTACGGCTTTTTGAGCTAAATGGCAGTTTGCACATACAATACGACCATTTGGTTCACGTGGATTTTCATAAGCTTGTTGAGCAAAAATTGGGTATGCTTGGGCATAATTTGCCATAAACATCCAACTTACCGCTAGGCTAAGAAAAATTGGAAATTTTTGTTTAAAAAAATTCATAATTAGTATTATTGTAATGATTTAATTATTTAGAATATAATAATTTAGAGAAAAAAATACCACTTCCATACAATAAACAGATTGTTAAAGCTAACAAGATTTGTGTGAAAGGATCTGTCGAAGGGGTTACAATCCCACTTAATAAGAAAGCAAATAGTAAAACGTTTTTCCAATTTTGGATCATTGTTTCTACGGTTATTAAATTTATTACTGTTAATGTTATTTGCAACAATGGAAGTTGAAATAATATTAAATCGATATAAATTAATCCAATAAGAAAGGAAGAAAAATCTTTAAATGACCAAAAAGGTTCAATATTGTTTGAATTATAGTTTAAGAAAAATTCAAATGTTGTTGGTGCCAATACTGAAAATGAAAATGATATTGCTAATACTGAAAAAAGTATTGATATTGTAATAAGTGGAAATAGTAATTTTTTTTCGGTAAGCAATAAGCTAGGACCAAAAAAAAATATTAAATTTCTTATTATGTATGGGTATAAGAGAATAATAGATAGATTAAGTAGACTAACTAAGCTTGTGATTAAAAATTCTTGTGGAGATAATTGAAAAAATTGAATTTCAGGAATTAATCTTAAAATTATTTCAGCTCCAACATTTATACTACACAAGACTAGGAGAAAAGTAATAGTACTTATTACAAAAAGTTGCAATAATCTATCTCTAAATTCAACAAAATGTTCTTTGGATTCAAGGATTAAGGTTAGATAAGTGCTTTTATTTAAATTAAGGTCTGTTTTAATATTAAACATTTAAATTGTTAGGTAAAGAGTACAAGAGGTATTAAGCTCTTGCACTCTTTATTTTTATTTATTTATTTATTTATTGAATTCATAAATATTATACCTTGAACTCTTGCATAAGCTTTTTGGTAATTTTGCTCAGCACCTAATTTTTCTTTTTTAGTTTGAGTGTTTTCTAATTCTTTACGACAAGAATCTAATTCTTTTGTAGCTTCCTCGATTGTTAAAGTTGAAATTTCTTCCACCATTGTTAACATAATTTGAATTGAGTTATCTGCAATTGAAGCAGTTCCACCTAATGAAATAAATGGAATCCAGGTTTCATCAATTCGCATTCGAAGAACTCCGATAATAAGACCTGTTAAAAGATTTGTATGTTGTGGTAATATTCCAATTTGCCCTGTGCTTGTAGGAAGAATTACTTCATCTACGTCATCTCGGTCAAACATAATACCATCAGGAGTTAAAATACGTACTTTAAGTTTCATAACTAATTATTTATTACTTTTTACTTTTTCTTGGATACTTTGATCTTTTTCTTTTGCTTCTTCAATATTTCCAACTAAATAAAAAGCTTGTTCAGCTAAAGCATCCAAGTCACCATTTAAAATTAATTTAAAGCCTTCAATTGTTTCTGATAAAGGTACATATTTTCCTGGTGATCCAGTGAAAACTTCAGCTACAAAGAATGGTTGTGATAAAAAGCGTTCAATACGGCGTGCACGTGCTACAACAAGTTTATCATCTTCTGATAATTCATCTAAGCCTAATATAGCTAATATTTCATGTAATTCTTTGTATTTTTGTAGAGTTTGTCGCACACTTTGAGCAATACCATAATGTTCATTACCAACAATTGCTGATTGAAGCATTGTTGATGTTGATTGTAATGGATCTACTGCTGGGTAAATTCCTTTAGCTGCAAGGTCTCGAGATAATACAGTAGTTGCATCTAGGTGACTGAATGTTACAGCTGGTGCTGGGTCAGTTAAGTCATCAGCTGGTACATATACAGCTTGAATTGAAGTAATTGAGCCTTCTGTTGTTGATGTAATTCGTTCTTGCAATTGCCCCATTTCTGTTGATAGTGTTGGTTGGTATCCTACAGCTGATGGCATACGTCCTAATAGTGTTGAAACTTCTGAACCTGCTTGTACAAAACGAAAAATATTGTCAATAAACAATAATACATCTTGTTTATTTTTATCACGGAAATATTCAGCCATTGTTAAAGCAGTAAGACCAACACGCATACGTGCTCCTGGTGGCTCATTCATTTGTCCATATACAAGAGCTACTTTTGAATTAGATAAGTTATCTTCATCAATCACTTTTGATTCTTTCATCTCCTGATATAAATCATTTCCTTCACGTGTTCGTTCACCTACTCCGGCAAAAACGGATACACCACCATGTGCTTTGGCAATATTATTAATTAGCTCCATGATTAGTACTGTTTTCCCTACACCAGCACCACCAAATAAACCAATTTTACCGCCTCGTTTATACGGTGCTAGTAAATCAATTACTTTAATTCCTGTTTCAAAAATTGATGGTTTTGTTTCTAAATTTGTAAATGATGGTGAAGAACGGTGAATTGGATAATATTCTTGAGCTTCAACATTACCTAATTCATCTACGGGTTCACCTAAAATATTAAAAATTCGCCCTAATGTAGATGCCACTACTGGTACTGATATTGGGTTTTCTGTATCTACTACTTCCATTCCTCGACGTAAACCATCTGTACTTGTCATTGAGATAGCACGTGCTTTATTATCGCCAATTAAGTATTGCACTTCACAAATTACTTCTTCCCCATCTTTATTGATTTTTAATGCGTTATAAATTTTTGGTACATAACCATTTTCGAATTCTACATCAATAACGGGTCCAATAATTTGAATAATATTGCCGACAGTTTTACTAGTTGTATTCATGATTTCATATTTTAAGTGTGTAATTAACAGGTTTTCCACCTTTTTAGTTTAAAATGTGTTTGCTCGACCAGTTAGTTTCAACCAATTCTGTGCTTCAATATATGAGTTCGGGGCAAGTTTTAAAGCTTCCTTCCAATAAATACTTGCTTTTCGAAATAGTGTTCTTGATAAATCTGAGCATTGTTTTTTTGAAGCTCTAATTCCTTGATAGTGGTAAATAACGGCAACATTATTAAATCCTTGAGAAAGCTTATTATTTAAATCAAGAGCATGATGATAATATTCTAGGGCTTTAAAATGGTTTCCCATTCGGGCATAGATTAATCCAATATTAAAAATAATGAAACTTCGATCTTTAGCATTTTCTTCTAGTTGTAAAGCTTCATAGTAATGTTCTAGAGCTTCGGCATACTCCCCTTCTGTTTGAGCAGAAAGACCATCTCGATAGTAAGCAAACGCTTGTTTTTCTTCTTGACTTGCTGGAAAAATTTTTAATAAAATGTCTGCTAAAATTGTAAAAGTTTTATCAATAAAGTTGTCATTTCGTTGAAATCGGCCCATTTTTGATTGTTTATTGTGCTAAATAATTAATTGAACAAGGGATTAAACCTAAAGCTCGAGCTTTTTTGATGGCTTTAGCAATTTGCCTTTGTTGTTTTAGAGGTAATTTTGTAATACGACGAGGTCTAATTTTGCCGTATTTATTTATAAAGCATTTTAATAATGCGATGTATTTATAATCGATAGTGTATTTTTTTGGAATTCTAGTAGGTCCTAATACTTTTTGTTTTCTTTTTGTAGTTTGGTTCATATTTTAATTTTATTTAATCTCTCTATGTATTGTGTGAGCGTTACAGAATCTACAATATTTTTTTAATTCTAATTTTTCTGTAGTATTACGTCGATTTTTTGAGGTAATATACCTAGATACGCCTTTTTTGTTAATATTTTTTTTACATTCAATGCATTCTGTGGTAATTTGAACACGTGGACCTTTATTTTTAGCCATATTTTTAATATTTAATGTAATTATTAATACAATTATACGATAAACATATGTATATATCAATACATTTTTTATAAATTTTTTGTATTTATAAGATTTTTTATAGATTTTTTATATTGTATACTAACAAAGTAATCACTTAAATATTAAATTAACCAATATAAGGTCGATTTTACTTTTTATATTGCTTAAAAAATAATTATTTTTAATTTTAATATGACTTTTAAACCAAAACGTATAAAAAATAGAAAAAATGTCCAAGTTAATAAGCGTAATAAGGCTTTTAACACATTTTACACATCTCCGATTAAAACATTAACTAAAAAATTATTTATATTAGCTGATGATTATACAAACGAACCATCAGAAGAAAAAACAGCCCGTATTAAAAAGACTTACACTTTATTAACGAGCTTGTTAGATAAAGCTGTCAAAAAAAATGTTCTTCATAAAAATACTGTTGCAAAAAAAAAATCTCGTAATGCACTTTTATTAAAATCAAAATCAATAAATGTATTTATGTAATTTTATAACAGGTTTATGAATCAAAATATTTTTCTTCATAGTCTTCCAGATTTTTTAGAAATTCAACGTTTGAGTTTTTTAAGGTTTTTGATTTATGGTTTAGTTCCTGTGTTACGTGAATTTCCAAGTACTTTTAAGTTTAAAGATTCTACATATGTTGTAAATTCTCAAAAGTATTATTTGAAGTTACCTACAGTTAGCCCTATTCAGTGTAAGTTGGAAGATATGACTTACTGTTTTGAGTTATATCTAACGGCACGTGCTGATAAGTCACGTTCTTCAAATAAACGTATTATAAAGCGTTGGTTAGATACAACAGCATTAATTGATACAATTTTAAAATTGGAAGAACCTAAAGGGTTTCTTCCAGTTTCCGGAAATCGCTTCAAAAATACATTAACCTCTTCAAAACCCGATTTGTTTAGTAATCTTTGTATCGGGGAAATTCCCTTAATGGCTGAAGATGCATCATTTATTATTAATGGTACAGAACGTACAATTATTAATCAGATGATCCGTAGTCCGGGTGTTTCGTTTCAACGATTACTTGAAAAAGATGGTACTCTATATTTTTCTGCCTCTATCATCTCTGAGATTGGTGCTTGGTTTAAAATTGAATTTCCAGATTATTGTTTAGCAGATTTACCAAAAACTAACATTTTGGATCCAGATGAGTTTTCCGAGTTTAAAGTGATTTTAAATAGAGGACAAGAATTTCCTTTAGCTTTTTTATTACTAGCATTTGGTTTAACAACCAAAGTTTTATTAGAGGTTACGCGATATCCACAATATGTTGCCAGAATTTTGGAAGATTTTGAAGAATGTTACACTCAAAACCACTTAATCCAAATTCTATACGAAGCAGTATCAGAATACGAGCCCACCTCTTCTTTTCATTTTTTAACTCGTGAGAATTCAACTACTTTAGAAAATGATAAAACTAATCTTTCTACAACTTTTCCATCTAAACCTAATGGTAGTGATAAGGACACAAGTGAAATATTTTCTGAAAATAAAGTTATTAACTTTAATCAATATGAAGCTGTAAATTCTTTTTTTTATCATTGTAAGTATTTTAATATTGGCCCAACAGGTCGATATAGAATCAATCAAAACTTTAACTTGAATTTACCAAATACTTTTGAATATTTGACTGCAATTGATTTGGTTTATATCTTAGATGGAATATTTGATCTTCAAACTTATACACAATCTGTTGATGAAATCGATAACTTATCTAATAAGTGTGTTCGGGCACCAGGGAATATTTTCCAAGATGTTTTACGAGTTGGTTTAGATAAATTAGTTCAGCATATGGAAGAATTCGAAGTAAATAAAAAAGTAGAATTTAATGATTTTATTGATCGACAATTTATTGCAGCTACTTTTAAAGAATTTTTTACAACAAGTGAATTATCACAATATTTGGATAATATTAACCCTTTGGCAGATTTAACTCATAAGCGTCGGATTACTGTGTTAGGTTTAAATGGAATTAGTGCTGAGAATGCTTCTTTTGAGATGCGTGATATTCATTCGACTCATTATGGTCGTTTGTGCCCTATTGAAACTCCAGAGGGTCAAAATGCTGGTTTAGTTACAACATTAGCATCTTCTGCACAATTAAATTCCTTTGGTTTTTTAGAGGCTCCATATTTTCTTTGTAAAGATGGAAAAGCTTATATTAATCAAAAACCACGTTTTATTGATGCAAAAATTGAGTCGCGTACTGCAATTTGCTCTTCTGATATTTGTTTAGATAAAAATTTTTTTTTAGGGTCGCAGCAGCTTCCTGTACGGGTTAATAATAGTTTTTATTTAGTGGATTCAAATTCTATTGATTTTTTATCAATTTCTCCTTTACAGTTGTTTTCTATTGCGACCTCATTAGTTCCATTTTTTGAGCATAATGATGCGAATCGTGTTTTAATGGGGGCTAATATGCAGCGTCAAGCTGTACCATTATTGAATCCCCAAAAACCGTTGATTGGGACAGGCACTGAGTTTTTAATTGCTGCTGATTCGGGTATGAGTATAAAAAGTTACAATGCCGGTTTAGTTAAATATAGTTCAAGTGAGAGAATTTTAATTGAGGATGAGCATAAACAAGAAATTATATATCCATTAAAAAAATATTTGCGTACAAATGGTGATAGTTGTATTAATCAAAAGCCTTTAGTATGGATTGGTGAAAAAGTATTTTCAGGTCAAATTATTGCTGATGGCCCATCTATGTTTGGGGGGGAATTGGCATTAGGTAGAAATTTATTGTTAGCATATATTCCTTGGGAGGGGTATAATTTTGAAGATGCAGTTATTGTGAGTGAAGATATAGTTGTAAATGATTTGTTGACATCTATTCATATTGAAGAGTATGAAACAGAAGTGGCAGAAACGATTTTGGGACCTGAACGTTTAACAAATAATATTCGAACAGTTAATAAAATAAATCGTCGTAATTTAGCAAAGAATGGTTTAATAATTGAGGGTGCATATGTACGTTCAGGTGATGTTTTGGTTGGAAAAGTTAGTCCTGTTGAAGAAGATAATGCTCCTGAATCTCGTATTTTGAGGGCAATTTTTGGAAAGAATGTCTCCTATCGTTACAAAGATAAATCTTTGTATTTACCTGATGGATGCGAAGGTCGTGTTATTGATGTTCGAGTTTTACCAAAAACACAATTGTTAGAAGAGGAAGATGGGACTAGTGTAACAGCAGCTGTTCGTATATACATTGCTCAAATTAGAAAAATTGTAACTGGAGATAAAGTAGCTGGTCGTCATGGAAATAAAGGAGTTATTTCGAAAATATTGCCAGTTCAAGATATGCCATATTTACCTGATGGAACACCGGTAGATATTATTTTTAATCCCTTAGGTGTTCCATCAAGAATGAATGTTGGTCAATTGTTTGAATGTTTGCTTGGTTTTGCTGCTGAAAAATTAAACTGCCGTTTTAAAATTCTTCCATTTGATGAGAATTATGGTAAAGAAGCTTCACGTATTTTAGTAACTCAAAAAATGAAAGAAGCTTCTTTAAGTACGGGTGTTGATTGGTTTTACAATAATTTAGCCCCAGGAAAAATATTATTACGAGATGGTCGTACAGGCGAATTATTTGACAATCCTATTTTTTTAGGGCGTAGTTATATCTTAAAATTAATGCATTTAGTTGATGACAAAATTCATGCGCGTGCAACGGGACCTTATTCATTAATTACTCAACAACCTCTTGGAGGTCGTTCTCAAAATGGTGGACAACGATTTGGTGAAATGGAAGTTTGGGCGTTACAAGCTTATGGTGCAGCATATACATTACAAGAATTATTGACTATTCGTTCGGATGATATTGATGGTCGAAATAATACTTTTGATGCTCTTATTCATGGTAGAATGCCTGCTACACCTCAGGTACCAGAAGCGTTTAATGTATTAACTAAAGAATTACGAGCTTTAGGTATTGATTTATTAACTTTTAAATTAAATTTAGATCCATATAAACGCATATCAAAAAGTTTTTATAAGCGTGTGGATATGTTAACTGTTTTTGAGGCAAAATTGCAGTTACAATATAAGCATTCTTATTTAAATCCTCGTACTCGAATTTTAGCTCAAATTCATAATGAAGAATTTTTTGAAGATTTAATGGGCGATTCTGAGTTTTAAATAGTCTAAATATATAATTGATATGGTTAATTCAATTTCATTTTCATCTACTTCTTTTAATAAAGCGTTGGATAATTCTTCTTATGCTGGTTTTAATAAACGTTATAAATTTAAAAAAGGAACTGCTAAAAATCGATTAAAAATTCATTTAGACCAGGCGCCAAATTTTGATTTTATAACTATTAATCTTGCCTCTGCTGATCGAATTCGGAGTTGGGCCCAAAAAGCTTTGCCTACTGGACATATTGTTGGAGAGGTGTTATTAGCAGATACATTCAATTATCGAAGTTTCAAGCCTGAAATGGGAGGATTATTCTGTGAGCGTATTTTTGGGCCTATAGATGATTGGGAGTGTCAATGTAAACGTTATATTTGTGTTTCATTACCTGGTAAAATTTGTGAAAAATGTGGTGTTGAATTAACAGAGTCTCGTGTTCGTAGACATCGAATGGGTTTTATAGAGTTAATTCACCCTGTTGTTCATCTATGGTTTTTAAAAGGTGTTCCAAGCTATTTATCCCTTTTATCTGGGTTTTCTTTATCTTTTTTAGAAGATTTAGTTTATTGTCGTGCTCATTTTGCTGATGATGAAGAAGAAATGGTTAAAATGGAATCTGATTCTGATGAGGCATATTTGGGTTCGTTAGATGATTTTATTAAAGCTTTGGATAAAGATTATGAGTCGCATAAAACTCTATTGGTCAAAAACTCAAAACGATTTCGTAAAGCCCCAGAATTTATGGAAGAGTTAAGTGATTCTATTAATGGGAATTCACTTAGCTCTCATGTAATACAGATTCGATCGTTATTTCAAAAAAATTATTCGGGAGCTCAATTTTTAAAAGATTTTTTAGAAAATATTGATTTATATCCCGAAATTTTGAGTGAAAGACAGCGTTTAAAATTATGTCTGGGTAAAAGTCAGATTATGGGTCTTCGATCGGCAAAACGGATTCGAGTGTTGGAAAGCTTTTTGTTCACCAAGACAAATCCTACGTGGATGATTTTAACTTGTATTCCAGTTTTACCTGCTGATCTTAGACCAATGATGGAATTAACTGGTGGGCAATTAGTTTCATCCGATTTAAATGATTTGTATCGAACTTTAATTCATCGAAACAATCGTTTGTGTGATATTTTACAACTAGGTTTGGCTCCTGATATAGTTATTCGTAATGAAAAAAGGTTGTTGCAGCAAGCTGTTGATGCTTTAATTGACAACGATAAAATTAAAGAACAAGCGTTTTCACAGCACAATGATCGTCCATTGCGTTCTCTTACGGAAGTTATTGAAGGCAAATATGGTAGATTTCGTCATAATTTACTTGGTAAACGAGTTGATTATTCGGGTCGTTCGGTAATTATTGTTGGACCAGGTCTTAGATTAAATCAATGTGGATTACCCTTTGGTATTTTAACAGAGTTATTTAAGTGTGAAATTGCAGATACTTTAATTAATTTAAAAATTGTTAAAAGCATTCGTTTGGCTCGAATGCTTTCAAAACAACCAAATCGAATCATGTTAAAATTATTGCGATTTTTATTATTAGGTCAATCTATTTTGTTAAATAGAGCTCCAACATTACATAGATTAGGTGTCCAAGCATTTGATCCAATTTTAGTTCCTGGTCAAGCTATTCAATTACATCCATTAGTTTGTTCTGCTTTTAATGCTGATTTTGATGGAGATCAGATGGGTGTTCATCTTCCTTTATCTCCAAGTTCAAAGTTAGAGGCTCGTTATTTAATGCGTAGCCCATATAACATATTATCTCCTGCAGATGGATCACCGATTTTTAAACCTTCTCAAGACATGGTTATTGGTTGTTATTATTTGACATTAGAAAATGACTTTTATTCGCATTTATCTCGTGGTCATTATTTTGCATCAATTGAAGAAGTTATTACAGCTTATAATCAAAAAAAATTGGCAATTCATGTACCAATTTGGTTACGTGTTTCTGTAGCATTGTTTGATTATAATTTTATATTAAAGTATAAAAAAGAGTTTAATATTCAAAAGAGTAAAAATCTAGTTTTTGTTCAAAATAAGCAAATTCAATTTTTATTTGAAGCAGGTACGTATCAATTAATTTCCTGTTATCTTAGAACTACTGCAGGACGGGTTATTTTTAATGATTTTTTAAATCATTCGTTACACACTAAGGATAGAAATTCTTTCTAGAGTTTATTAAAAACATTAATCATTTTTTATGATAGAACCTTTTACTAAAAAACAATATTATTTAAATCAAAAAGTTGATAAGAAAGTTTTAGGGCAGTTGACATCTGATTTCTTAACACAGTTTGGGTTAGGGTATGCAATAAATTTAATAGAGTCTCTTAAAAATTTGGGGTTTCGTTATGCAACAAATGCAGGAATTTCATTAGGTGTTGAAGATTTAAAAATTCCTTTTGATAAAGGTTTTTTATTAGAACAAGCTGATCAAGAAATTGAAGAAGCTACTTTAGATTGGCAGTGTGGTAAATTAACTGATATTGAGCGTTTTCAAAAAATTATTGATACTTGGGATTTAACGAGTGAAACTTTAAAAAATCGTATTGTTGAGTTTTTTCAAACAACAGATCCATTAAACAATATTCATATGATAGCGTTTTCTGGAGCACGAGCAAATTTATCCCAGGTTCGTCAATTGATTGGTATGCGTGGGTTAATGGCAAATCAGAAAGGTGAAATTATTGATTTACCCATTATTAAAAACTTTCGAGAAGGGTTAAATTCAGTTGATTATATTATTTCGTCTTATGGTGCTCGTAAAGGAATTGTAGATACTGCTTTGCGTACTGCAGATTCTGGGTATTTAACTCGCCGTTTGGTAGAAATTGGACAAGATGTTATTATCCGTGAAATTGATTGTAATACGCTTCGTGGTGTTAGTATTGATTTGTCCAATTATAAAAACTCAATGAATGCATTGCGTGGTCGGTCTTTATGTGAGAATATTTTTTATAAAAATAAAATTTTATTTAAACGTAATGATATTCTGCATGATGCACAGATTCAACAGTTGGAGCAGTATTCAATTTCAAGAGTTGTAATTCGATCTCCTTTAAATTGTGAAGCGTATCATTCAATTTGTCAATTTTGTTATGGTTGGAATTTAGCATATCAAGAATTAGTTGATTTAGGTGAGGCTATTGGTGTTATTGCTGGTCAATCTATTGGTGAACCAGGTACACAAATGACAATGAGAACCTTTCATACTGGTGGAGTTTTTAGTAGTGTTTTTAATGAGACTATTCAGTCAAAAGTAACTGGTGTTATTTCTTATTCAACTACTGGTTTAGGGGTTGTACGTCGTAACTTACATGGTAAAAATGTATTTCAGCTTCAAAATCCACTAACCATAAAAATTTTTGATTGGAAAAATACTTTTCAGGAAATTTATTTACCTTCAGGGTGTTTTTTATTTAAAAAAGAAAATGAATTTGTAAAAATTGGTACAAAAATTGCTGAAATTCCAATTTCTTTACAATCGCAAGGGTCTAAACAATTTAAAGCTTTGTTAAGCCCTCAAGATGGAGAGTTATATTTTTCCGATGTTCAAATTAAGGTTAGACAAACTTCTACATCTTCATTATTTTTTAATCGAAATAATGGCCCAATTTGGTTATTATTAGGTAGAACAATTCTTCTTCCTAAAGAATCTAAAGTAGTTTTAAGAAACCATTTATTGGATTGTCGTAAGATGATTGGTCAGGTAAAAATGTGTACTTTATTTGAATCGGACCAGTTTAAATATTACCCAAATCTGAATCGATGGTCCATTCGTTATTTGGTTTTTACATTTGTTTTAAATTTGTCTAAGGTGGGGAATAGTTTAGTTAGTTTATTCGGGGAATTTTCTTCGAATTTTGTTTTGGTGTTTAATCTGGAAGATTTAACTGATTATTTTTCATATAAACGTCAAATTGCTTCAAAAAGTGTTCCTCTTATTACTGAGTTACGCGAACGACGCCTTATGCGTAAACTGTCAATGAAAGATATGAATTGTGATTTAACAAATTCAAATTTTTTATTGCTTTCTACAACAAATATGACGCGTTTTGGGTCTTTTCTTTCTTTAAATAAAGATCTAATTTTTAGGTATAATCTAGTTGTTTCAAATAAGGTACGTTATTGTGTGGTAAAAAAAGATATTTTTACTTCAGGGAATTTTGCGTCAAAAATGGTTTTTCCTGGAGAAGAAATTTTCCCTAATTTTATTGCGAAATGTTTAATTTTTGTGAAATTTATACCTAAAGATGTTGAGGAAATTATTTTATTAATTTATCCAGTTGTGGAATATCAAGTGATTCAAACTTCACTATTATTTCAAATGTCGGGGTCTATTTCGGTAGTTCCTCAAATTATTGAGCAAAAATTTTGGACTCGCGATTTAACCTATTATCATGGATCGAATATTTTATTGAGGAAATTAATTAAAATTTTTGAAAAGCAAGAGTTATTGTTTCGTTACACACAAGCTTTAAACTCAAGTTTCTCTTCATTACTTAAGTCCGAATTAATTTTAACTAATGATACTAATTTGTCATTACAAGTTACTGAATATTTTAGTATTGATGGTTTATTAGCTAGAGCGAATTCATTTGCAGGAGTTAATCGAGAATTTTCAATTTTGCCTTTTCAATATCAGTATACAGAGCCTTACACTATTATGGCTTTAGTAACATTTTATCCTATGTATACTGAAGAGGTTCATTCGATCCGGAGATCTATTAGTGCTTATCAGTCATTGCTTTTTGTTAGAAAGACTGATTTATATAATTTACATTTAGAAGATTTTTCTTATCCAATTGGAACACCATTAAGTCAATTTTCCCAAGTTACAAAAAATCATTACTTATCTTGTTCTTGTGTAGTTGCTGGTCAGGTTGGAAATAAGTATTTTTTGCGCAAAGCACTTCCAATTTATTTAACTAAGGGGGCTATTTTAAATATTTTTCATACAAAAATTTTACAACAAGGAGAGAATTTTGCAATTTTAGTAAATTATCGTAAACAGACCGATGATATCATTCAAGGGTTACCTAAAATTGAGGAGTTACTTGAGCTACGAGGAAAGCACCGTTATGCAGTTTTATCGCAATTTTCAGGTATTAATGTATTAGTTGGACGAAAATATTTACCATATTATTATTGTATTTTTTTATTAACAGGAGGAAATCAATCTTATAATCATGAACGATTTACTCAACAACCTAAACAATCTCTTAAGAAACATCTTCAAGTTATTAAAAAGTACTTAAATAAACACCCCCATACAAGTTTAAGGCGTTTTCAAATTTTATCGACACGTTTGTATACTCCTAGATTTAATTTTATTAAAAACTTAAAAAAATTACGTTATCTTAAATCTCATTTGTCAACAGCATTAGTTAATCCATCTTTATCATTATATAAGTATGTTAATTTAGGTGAACCGATAAGTGAGGGTACTATTAATCCAAAAGAGTTAACAAGAATTTTTTATTATTATTTTTACCCTCGAAAAGGTTAAAATGATTCATTCGATATTGCTCAATATAAAATTCAACTAAATTTTGGTCAACTCAATTCAAGCAATTTATAAATCTCAAGGTATTCAAATTGCGGATAAGCATATTGAATTAGTTGTTAGACAAATGACCTCTTCGGTTGAGATTCGAAAATCAGGCGATACTCCTTTTTTACGGGGAGAAGTTTTAGATAAAAAAATGGCTCAAGAAATTGCGTGGTGTTTAAATAAATTAGGTTATCATTTGCCTATATACCAACCTTATATCAATGGAGTAACACGCTCAACTTTACGAGGAGAAAGTTTTTTATCAGCAGCTAGTTTTCAGGAAACACGAAAAATTTTAGCCCAATCTGCAATTGAAGGAAAAGTTGATTGGATGCGTTCAATTAAAGCAAATGTTATTACAGGTCGTCTAATTCCAGCTGGTACTGGTGTTATTGGGTAGCAATCTATATATAACCATCCAGAATTTTTTGATGTTATGCATTTTTTTGAGTCTCGTAAATTATTTTCTCACTCTGTAGAAAATTAAATTTATTTGATTTTGTTATATTAAAGAACAATAAACATAAAATATAAAAACGTATGAGTACTCAAGATTTAAATTTAGTTACTGCAACAGAAATGGATGATATAGAACGTAAAAAACGTCTTAGCATCATTCGTCAATATTATCAACACCGTGTTCATTTTGGGCATCATCCTAATCAACTAAACCCAAAAATGACACCTTATTTGTATAAAGGAAAATTAGTTAAGCAAAATTATGATAAGAAAGGTTATCATTTAATTAATATTAGTTTAACTAGTTATCTTTTAAATAAAGCTAAATTTATCTTAGAAAACTTAAAAGCTGAAAAGGCTAAATCTGGCGCTAAGGAAGATTTTTTATTTGTTGGTACAAAATTACAATTAAAATCGGTTGTTGCCCAAGAAGCAATTCGTTGTGATCAGTATTATGTAAATTATCGATGGTTAGGGGGAATGCTAACAAATTGGAATACATTAAAGGATCAAATTACTAAGTTAAAATCTTTGGAATCTCAATCAATTGATGGTACTTTTGATGCTTTACCAATAAAAGAAGCAAATAAACGGATTAAGGAATTAAAATCTTTGCAAAAATGTTTATCTGGGATTAAAGATATGCCAAATTTACCTGATATTGTAATTGTTACGCACCAACGTCAAGACTTAATTGCGGTACAAGAGTGTAAAAAACTAGGAATTCCTATTATTGGTATTGTTGATACTGATTGTGATCCAGATTTAATTGATTATGTTATTCCTGCAAATGACGATTCGACAGTTTCTGTGAAATATATTTTGAACCGTTTAGGAAATAGTATTGTCGGTGAATCAGAAGTAGAGCCAGACTTTGATGAACTAACTTCTTAAGTAAAATAAAAAATAGATTATTAATTTTTTATTATCATTGATAATAGTAACTTGAAATTTGTATATCGCCTTTACAATTAGTTATTACTGTATGTCGACAAAAGTTACAGGAGATCAAATTAAAACTCTTCGCAATCAAACTGGTGCTGGTATGATGGCTTGTAAAGAAGCTTTGACAGAAAGCTCAGGAGATATTGATAAAGCTATTGAATATTTAAGAAAAAAAGGTTTGGCTTCTGCTGAAAAAAAACAAAGCCGTGCTGCAAAGGAAGGTGCAATTGTTAGTTATATTCATACAGGAGGACGTTTAGGAGTTTTATTAGAAATTAATTGCGAAACAGATTTTGTTGCTCGTCGTGTTGAATTTCAACAGTTGGCACAAAATATAGCAATGCAAGTTGCTGCTTCTCCTACAGTTCAGTATACATCTGTTGATAATATTCCGTCGCAAATTATTGAGCGTGAACGGAGTATTGAATTAGAAAAAGAAGATATTAGCAATAAGCCAGAAGAAATTCGGAATAAAATTGTTGATGGAAGAATTCAAAAAACTTTATCATCATTTGTTTTAATGGACCAACCATATATTAAAGATCCCGCTATTACAATTGATGAATTAGTAAAGCGACATATTTCATTGTTAGGTGAAAATATTAAGGTTGCTCGTTTTGCACGTTTTGTTCTAGGCGAAACTATTTAATATTGAGCTTAAGAAATTTTAAGTATACATGCATTAAAGCAATTAAAAATTTTTTATGTTAGATCAAACTAATTTATGGTTAAGTGAAGTAGAAGTTGGTTCACATTTTTATTGGTATATTGGAGATAATAGTATTCATGGTGAAACTATTATTGTAACGTTGATGGTTTTTGTAGGCTTAATTATTTTATCTTTACTAGGCACTCGTGGTTTATCAAAGATCCCATTTGGTTTTCAAAATTTTGTTGAATTTATAGTTGAGTTTATTGAAGGTGTTGCAAAAGCCCAGTTAGGAGAAAGTTTTTATCGTGAGTGGATTTCATTTGTTGGAACCATTTTTTTATTTATTTTCTTTTCTAATTGGTTAGGTGCATTAGTTCCGTGGAAATTATTAGTTTTGCCAGAAGGAGAGTTAGCTGCTCCTACAAATGATATCAATACTACTACAGCTTTAGCGTTATTAACATCATTAGCATATTTTTTTGCTGGATTTAAAACAAAAGGCTTAGGGTATTTTCGTCGTTATATTTCACCAACTCCAATTTTATTACCTATTAATATTTTAGAAGACTTTACAAAACCATTATCATTAAGTTTTCGTTTATTTGGGAATGTATTGGCAGATGAATTAACTGTTAATGTGATAGGTTCGTTAGTTCCACTTTTTATTCCAGTTCCGATTATGATCTTAGGAATTTTCGCAAGTTCTATTCAAGCCTTAATTTTCTCAACATTAGCAGCTTCGTATGTTGCAGAATCTTTAGAATAAAAATTTTTTTAAGTTGAGAAGATTCAGAAAGTTGTTAATTGTTTAATTTTTTTATAAAAATCTTATGATTGATCATGTAATAGCTGGTTCGTATGTTATTGATGCTACTTTAGAAATAGGTTTTGCTGGTATAGGACCTGGTATTGGTCAAGGAAATGCTGCTGGTTTAGCAGTAGAAGGTATTGCTCGTCAACCTGAAGCAGAAGGAAAAATTCGTGGTACATTACTATTAAGTTTTGCATTTATGGAGTCTTTAACTATTTATGGTCTTGTAGTAGCTTTATCACTTTTATTTGCAAATCCTTTTGTTAAATAATCACTTTTGGCTATATACTTGTGAGTATATAGCCTAATTTTATTTAGTTATTTGTTTTTTTAATATGAATAGTGTTTTTTTAGCAAAAGAGGGGGGTTTATTTGATTTTGATTTAACTCTTCCTTTAGTAATTGGAGAGTTTTGTTTATTATATCTTTTTTTACAACAGTTTTTATTTAAGCCAATTTTATCTACGATTGAAAATCGTCGTGAATTTATTAATGAAATTTCGTTGGAAATTAGTACTATTACAAGTCAAACTGAACAATTAACACTAATGTATGATAGTTTTTTGTCAAGTGCTAAAGCAAATCTACGACAAGATTCTATCCAGTTTACGCAGAAATGTGATACGTTATTTAATGAAGCTATTTCAAAAATAATTGATAAAAATCAATCATTTTTGAATACATTTAGTTTAGCAATGATTTATTCAACTCCTATCCGAGCTAAAAATGTAGCTGCCTATCCTTTTGAGGATGAAACAATGTTAATTCAACAGGCTTTAATGCCACAATTGAAGGATTAAGTGGTTTTGAATATTTTAACCTATTTAAATTAGTAAAAATTTTTATGTTTTTAGCAGAAGGGTTTAGTTTTAATTTTGATATTCTTGAGACTAATTTAGTAAATATTTTAATTTTAATTGGGTTAATTGTTTATGTTGCAAAAGGGTTTTTTACTAGTACTATTGATGCTCGTCGTCAACAGATTATTAAAACTTTAGACAATTTAGATGAAAATTTATTGGTCTCTAATCAAAAATTTTTAGAAACAACAAAACAATTAAATCAAATTAATGTTATTATTGAACAATTAGAAAAAGATCATTCTAGTCAAAAGATGTTATTCTTAGAAAAACGTTATTCAGTGTTTGTTAATGATATTAACCGTTTATTTGATTTAGCCAAACAAATTATTGATAAAACGTCTCAAGATACATTTCAATTCTTACAGAAGTATTTGATTACTTTAGTTATAGGTAAACTTTTAATTAAGTATATTGAAGGTGTTAATGGAAAGAGTGCTGTAAAAACTGAAGCAGCATTTTCATCATCTGGTCAAGCTGAATTTTTAGATTTAGCAGTTATTCGATTAATAAAATTAGGTTTAGATGGACAGTTGTCTATGTAAAAAAGTGTGGTAATGTGTATTAATTTTAAATTTACAGTTTCTGATGAGCAAAATAAATTATAAACAAACTTTATCTAAAAAATATGCCTCATCTTTGTTTGACTATTTAAAGTTAAATAGTGGTGAAAGTTGTTTTTTAGATACATATCCTGTTACATTTGGATCTTCAGATACTCCTACTCAACATATTGGTTCAATTTCAGAAAATATTCGTTTTTTACAATATCTTTTGTTAACTAATGAAGAGCTTAATGTACTTTTTGATGATTCAGGTTATTCTTCATTTAAAAAATTAGATTTAATTAAGGAAATTGTACCTAATTTAAGTTTAGTTTTCTTAGCATTTTTAAAAGTATTAGCTGAAAGAAATCAGTTGTCTTTATTAAAAATGATTTTAGAGGAGTATACGACATTATATAATAACTATGTCGGTATAAAGCATATAAAAATTATTTCTCGTGTACCTGTTTCACGTGCAAACCAATATTTGATTAAACGAGCTTTCTCAAACAGTACATATAACTCTACTACTAAACGTAAATTGATTTTTGATTTTATTATCTCTGATAATATTTTTGCAGGGTTAGTGGTTGTTGATGGTTTTTCTCGTATAGATCTTAGTTTGAAAAATAAAATGCGACAAGTTTTACAAACTTTATAATATAGTAGATTTTTGCAAAGTATAACAACAATAATATAAACCAAAGTTATGAAAAATAAAGTTTCTGATTTAAAAAATCTGGTTCAACAAAAATTAGATGAATATTCTCAAATTTCAACACGTGAACAAGATATGGGTCGTGTGTTACAGGTTGGGGATGGTATTGCGCGTGTTTATGGGTTAGAAAAAGTAATGGCTGGTGAACTAGTTGAGTTTGAAGATCAAACTGTTGGTATTGCTTTAAATTTAGAAGCTAGTAATGTTGGGGTTGTGCTTATGGGTACTGGAGCTAATATTGTTCAAGGAACGTCTGTTCGTTCGACAGGACGAGTAGCACAAGTTCCTGTAGGGGAGGAGTTATTAGGGCGTATTGTAACTCCATTAGTAGAACCTTTAGATGGCAAAGGTGCTTTAAATATGGCAGAACGTCGTCTAATTGAATCACCAGCTCCAGGTATTATTGCTCGTCAGTCAGTTTGTGAACCATTACAGACAGGTATTACAGCTATAGATGCCATGATTCCGATTGGTCGTGGACAACGTGAATTAGTAATTGGAGATCGTCAAACAGGTAAAACATCAATTGTTCTAGATACGATTATTAATCAAAAAACTGAAGATGTAGTTTGTGTATATGTAGCAATTGGACAGAAAGCATCAACGGTTGCTGAAGCAACAGCGTTGTTAACAGAAAAAGGTGCCTTAGATTATACTGTAATTGTGGCTGCAAATGCAAATGATCCAGCAACATTACAATACTTAGCACCGTATACTGGTGCAACGATTGCGGAATACTTTATGTATAAAGGTAAGGCGACTTTAGTTGTTTATGATGATTTAACAAAACAGGCTCAAGCTTATCGTCAAATGTCATTATTATTACGTCGTCCACCAGGACGTGAAGCTTATCCTGGAGATGTTTTCTATTTACACTCTCGTTTATTAGAGCGTGCTGCAAAATTAAATGGAGCATTAGGTGGAGGTAGTATGACTGCATTGCCAATTATTGAAACTCAAGCAGGTGATGTATCAGCATATATTCCGACAAATGTAATTTCTATTACAGATGGTCAAATTTTCTTATCAAGTGATTTATTTAATTCAGGGTTACGTCCTGCTATTAATGTTGGTATTTCTGTATCTCGTGTAGGTTCAGCAGCTCAAATTAAAGCTATGAAAAAAGTTGCAGGTAAATTAAAACTAGAATTAGCACAATTTGCCGAACTTGAAGCTTTTTCACAATTTGCTTCTGACTTAGATAAAGCTACGTTGCAACAATTATCTCGAGGACAACGTTTACGAGAAATTTTAAAGCAACCACAAAATTCTCCAATTCCTGTTGCAGAACAAGTTGCAATGATTTATGCGGGAACAAATGGGTATTTAGATCAGTATGAACTAGCTGATGTTCCTAAATTTATATCGTTTTTACGTGAAGAATTAAATGGTGGAAGTCAAGAGTATGTTAATTATATTAATACAAAACGTGCGTTTGATGATTCTTCGGAAGAATTATTAAAATCTGCGTTAGTAAAAGCTATGTCACAAATGTAAAAACAATCTACCCCTTGTTTAGGGGTAGATTGTTTTTTTTTTTTTTTTAATTAAAAAAAATTTTTTAAAATTTTTCAAATAGGAATAATCAGCCTAGCTGTACGATTTTACAATTTTGAATTTGATAAATTTTAAAAGGTTTATTTAAATTAAAAACTTTTTTTATGAAATTTGTGTAATGGCTAATTAATATAATTGAACTATTTTGTTCAAGTAATGTTTGAATTAAGTTTAATGCAATTTCCATTGAATCTATATCTAAGCCAGAGTCAATTTCATCTAGAATTATTAATTTTGGTTTAATTAATAATAATTGCAAAAGTTCGTTTCTTTTTTTTTCTCCCCCCGAGAATCCTTCATTTACATTACGGTATAAAAAATGGGAAGATAAATTAACTTTTTGAAGTAATTGAGTGATTTTACTTTCGAACATAAAAGTGTTATCATAAGTTTCTTCATTTCTATACTCAGCGTGTTGATTATAAATTTCTTTTAAAAAATCAAGGTTAGAAATACCTGTAATTTCTATTGGGTTTTGAAATCCTAAAAAAATTCCATTTAAAGCTCTTTCATTTGGTTCTAACTCCAATAAATTAATTACTTCGCCTTTTATATTTTTAAATAATATTTCACCATTTTCGATAATATAGGATGGATGGCCTGTTAAAGTTTTGGATAGGGTACTTTTTCCACATCCATTTGGTCCCATGATGATGTGTATTTCACCTTCGTTTTGAATTTCAAAGGATAGGTTTTTTAAAACTGGTGTGTGTTTAATACTTGTTGTTAAGTTGTTAATTTTTAAAATTGCTGTTGTCATTTTTTATTTTTATCCTATTGTATTTTCTAATTTAAGGGCAAGAAGTTTGTCGGCTTCCATTGCAAACTCCATTGGTAATTTACTTAAAACTTGATTACAAAAACCATTAACTATTATGCTAACCGCTTTTTCGGAGCTTATACCTCTTTGATTTAAATAAAATAGTTGTTCTTCACTAATTTTTGAGGTGCTTGCTTCATGTTCAATTTTAGATGTATGATTTTTATTTTCAATATATGGAAATGTTGTTGCTGTTGATGTATCCCCAATTAATAAAGAATCACATTGTGAATAGTTTTGAGCAAAATAAGCTTTAGGCCCAATTTTCACTAAACCTCGGTAAGTATTTTTAGATAAATTTTTTGAAATTCCTTTAGAAATAATTGTACTTTTACTTTGTGGTCCTAAGTGGATCATTTTTGTTCCAGTATCTGCTTCTTGACTATGGTTTGTAAGTGCAATTGAATAAAATTCGCCTATTGATTTTGTTCCTGTTAAAATGCAACTTGGGTATTTCCAAGTAATGGAAGACCCTGTTTCGACTTGTGTCCAA
>ERZ1740068.396-NODE-396-length-22543-cov-6.313945_pt1 | contig 22543 bp, 20 predicted proteins | sample MGYA00581735_ERZ1740068 | MGnify/ENA primary metagenome ERZ1740068 (study PRJEB43018, sample SAMN04849740) | marine metagenome | isolation source: floating plastic debris | place: Pacific Ocean | collected 2008-08-30 | study: EMG produced TPA metagenomics assembly...
GAGAGGTGGTCTGCCTTGAAGCAGGCGCGCAATTAAAGTACCGCCACCGCAAGCGCCCTTAGAGAGAAACCTATGAAATTCCTCGATCTCGCAAAGGTCTATATCCGGTCCGGATCGGGCGGTGGTGGCTGCATCAGCTTCCGGCGGGAAAAGTACATCGAGTATGGCGGCCCGGATGGCGGCGATGGCGGCACGGGCGGATCTGTTTGGGTGGAGACCGTGGAGGGCCTCAACACGCTCATTGATTTCCGCTATCAGCAGCATTTCTTTGCCAAAAACGGCCAGCCGGGCATGGGGCGGCAGCGCTCGGGCAAGGACGGCGATGACATCGTGCTCAAGGTGCCTGTGGGCACGGAAATCCTCGACGAAGACCAAGAGACCGTGATCGTGGACCTCACCGAGGTGGGCGAGCGCATTCAGTTGGCACGCGGGGGCAATGGCGGTTTTGGCAACCTGCATTTCAAGACCTCCACCAATCAGGCCCCGCGGCGGTCAAACCCCGGCCAGCCCGGGATTGAGCGGACGATCTGGCTGCGCCTCAAACTGATCGCGGATGTGGGGCTTTTGGGCATGCCCAATGCGGGCAAGTCGACCTTTCTTGCCGCGACGTCCAATGCGCGTCCCAAGATCGCGGATTACCCGTTCACCACGCTCTACCCAAATCTTGGTGTCGTGGGCGTGGATGACACTGAGTTTGTCGTGGCCGACATTCCGGGTCTCATTGATGGCGCGTCAGAGGGCAGGGGCCTCGGTGATCTCTTCTTGGGCCATGTAGAGCGCTGCTCGGTCCTGCTGCATCTCGTTGATGGCACCTCGGGTAGCATGGACGAAGACTATCGCACCATCATCCGAGAGCTCACGGCCTATGGCGGTCTTCTCGCAGATAAGCCCCGCGTAACGGTGCTCAACAAGATCGATGCCCTTGATGAAGAAGAGCGCGCGTTTCTGCGCGAAGAGCTTGAGACGGTGGCAGGCGGCCCTGTCATGATCATGTCCGGTGTTTCCCGTGAAGGGGTGACAGACGTTTTGCGCGCCGTGCGGGATGAAATGCGCGCCGTGCGTGGGCGCGAGGAAGATGCAGCGAAACTGGCAGAGCCGTGGCGACCTTGATGGCGACCTTGAACGATGCGCGTCGCGTCGTGGTTAAAATCGGCTCGGCGCTTTTGGTGGACAGAGACACCGGTGCGCTGCGGTCGGGGTGGCTCACCGCACTGGCCGATGATGTGGCGCATCTGCGGGCGAGCGGCAGGGATGTGATCCTGGTGTCGTCGGGCTCTATTGCGCTTGGGCGCGCCGCTTTAGGGCTGCCCGCCTCCGAGCTCACCTTGGAACAGTCTCAGGCGGCGGCGGCGGTGGGGCAGATTCAGTTGGCCCATGCCTATGATGGCGCTTTGGCCGAACACGGGCTGCGCGCCGCACAGGTCTTGGTGACGCTGGAGGACAGTGCCGATCGACGCCGCTACCTCAATTCCCGCGCCACGCTTGATCAGTTGCTGACCCTGGGCACCGTGCCCATCGTCAACGAAAACGACACCGTGGCCACAGACGAAATCCGCTATGGCGACAATGATCGGTTGGCCGCGCAGGTGGCCGTCACAGCTGGTGCGGATCTGCTCATCCTGCTGAGCGATGTGGACGGTCTTTATTCCGCCAATCCAGCGACGGATCCGAAAGCAGAACGGTTCGATCGCATCGCGGTCATCACCCCTGAGATTGAGGCCATGGCGGGTGACGCCGGGTCGGGCCTGTCGAAAGGTGGCATGAAGACCAAACTCATAGCCGCCAAAACCGCGACCGCGGCGGGATGCGACATGGTGATAACGGAAGGGTCGGTTCTCAACCCTCTGAAAAAGCTTAGAAATGGCGCACCATCAACGTGGTTTACGGCGCAAGGCGACCCACGCCAAAAACGCAAGCAGTGGATCGGTTCGATGAAGCCCAAGGGCCGTGTTCACGTCGACGCCGGCGCGGAGCGCGCTCTAACGTCGGGCAGTTCACTTTTGCCCGCGGGGGTCAGCGCGATCGAAGGGGCCTTTGCGCGCGGTGACACGGTGGAGGTCGTGGGCGCTGCGGGCCAGGTTCTGGGCCAGGGTCTTGCGCGCTATGATGCGCAGGATGCCGATCGCATCAAACGACTGAAAACTCAAGAAATTGAAGATGTTCTGGGGTATCCTTCACGCGGGCCACTCATTCATCGCGACGATCTGGTGTTCTGACCTGCATCTGATACTCTACGCCAAAGGAAAGCCGAGATCATGAAAGACTTCGATAACATCCCCGCTTTAATGGCTGACATCGGCGCCCGCGCGAAAGCGGCATCGACTGACCTCGCCATGGCATCGGCCGAGACCAAGACGCATGCCTTGGAGGCCGCCGCAGACGCCATTCTGGCTGCGTCTGAGACCATCATCGCGGCCAATAGCTTGGATATGGAGTTTGCCCAGCAAAAGGGCCTGTCTGGCGCCATGCTGGATCGTCTTTTGCTCAACAAAGAACGCATTGAAAGTATGGCCGATGGGCTGAGATCGGTGGCGAACCAAACTGACCCGGTGGGAGAGGTGATCGCGGAATGGGAGCAACCTTCGGGCTTGAATATCCGCCGCGTTCGCACGCCATTGGGTGTGATCGGGGTGATCTATGAAAGCCGACCCAATGTGACTGCTGATGCAGGGGCGCTTTGTCTCAAATCGGGCAATGCCGTGGTCCTGCGCGGCGGCTCGGAGAGCTTTCATTCGTCAAAATCCATTCATGCGTGCCTCGTTGAGGGCTTGCGCGCCGCTGGCCTGTCGGAAGATGCGATTCAACTGGTGCCCACCCGAGACCGCGCCGCTGTGAGAGAGCTTCTGACCATGACCGACAGTGTCGATGTGATTGTGCCGCGCGGGGGCAAGAGCCTGGTGGAGCTGGTCCAGCGCGACGCACGGGTGCCGGTTTTTGCGCATCTCGAAGGCATCGTGCACATCTACGTCGACAAGTCCGCTGATCTGGAGAAAACCCGACGCGTGGTGATGAACGCCAAGACGCGGCGAACTGGGATCTGTGGTGCTGCTGAATGCCTTATCTTTCACGCGGATGTCGTTGATACTATTGGTAAGACTGTGATTGAGGATTTGATCGACGCGGGCGTAGAAGTGCGGGCTGATGCGTCCTTGCAAATGATTGAGGGAACTGTAGCTGCAGACCAAAACGACTGGGGGAAGGAGTATCTCGACAGCGTCATAGCCGCCTGCACCGTGCCCGATCTGGCGGCCGCGATTGCCCATATCCGCACGTACCATTCGCAACACACCGACTGCATAATGACGGAGGACGGTGCCGCGGCCGAGGCGTTCTTTGCTGCGCTCGACAGTGCGATCCTCATGCGAAACGCGTCAACGCAATTCGCGGATGGTGGGGAGTTCGGCATGGGCGCCGAAATTGGCATTGCAACCGGCAAAATGCACGCACGTGGCCCCGTCGGTGCCGCTCAGCTCACCAGCTTCAAGTATCTGGTGGTCGGAGAGGGCACCGTTCGTCCCTGAAAGCCGTTTCGAGGCTGCCTTGGTCAGAAAGTGAGGAACAGCGTCTGATCGGTCGCCGTGACCGACAGGTGTCGCCCCAGTTGACCCAAAATTTGCGGCAACAGAGCGAATTGCACGGCCGCCGGGGCAATGGAAATGTCTGGGGTGAAGACGTCTGACATATCGCGCTGCAAGAACTGCCAAAGGTCCGGCTGCAACATCAGCTTCCTTCCGTTCCCTTCTATAATCCAATCATTTTTTTGCAGGCTAATGTCAATGGAGCCGCCCGATCCAAGCGCAGCCTCTGCGCACATAATCGCGAGCAGAGCGGCCTTTACCTCCGCTCTGGAGCGATCTTGCTCGACATGCCAGGCGACGTTCATGCGGCCACCGATGAAAACATTGGATAAGATGCTGACGATTTCGGCGGACTTCACCACATGGTCTGAATCGAGCTGCCCGCAATCTCCAAAAGCAAGCCGATAGTACTTGATCCGCGCGGCGGCGCTTTGTGCGCTCTGATTGACCAGGTCCACCTCTGGACCCTTCGGAACGCCTGACAGTTCCAAAAGCTCCAATCCGTTGGTTACGGCACCAATTGGGCTGATCAGATCGTGACAGATGCGAGAGCCGATCAGGCTGGCCAGTTTTTCATCAGTTTCAGACACAATATGCGGGTCCTTTGCGGGCAAACAAAATGACGGTTAGGGCCTCTGCGATCTTCGAGTTACCTAGATTTCACCCGACGAGAATACGCAAAGGTATATTGAACGAAAGCTAACACACGTTTGGGTTGTTTGCCACTCTTTGTTCGAGAGTGGCGTTGAAATGCGGTGCCGGCACGCATAAAACGCCAAAGATTATGCAGGGGCACCAATAACGGGCGGGGCGAAGGCAGAATGAAAGATCATGCGCGCTTTGAAGTCAGACTGGCCAGAGATGCCGCTGATCTGCGCGCCGCGCAGCGTTTGCGCTATGATATCTTTGTGTCTGAACTGGGTGGAGACGGACCCCTCGTCGATCACAGCGCGCGCCTCGAACAAGACCGGTTCGATCCGTATTTTGACCATTTGATCTTGGTGGATCGGGCGCGCGCGGGGGCTGTCGTTGGTGTTTATCGTTTGTTGCAGAGCGCTCAGGCCGATGCTGCAGGGCAATTCTATTCCTTTTTTGTTTACTTTCTTTCGCTGGTGCGGTAGTCCGGTCGTTAGCTCTTTGTTCTGGGTCGGTCCTGTCTTGCGCCGGAGTATCGCGGGGGGGAGGGCATGTACCATCTCTTTAGCGGGCTTGCGGCTTATGTCATTGAGAATGAAATCGAAATCATGTTCGGTGTGGCGAGTTTTCATGGCACCAACCCCCAGGATCTGGCAGAGCCGCTGTCACTCTTGCATCATCGCCACCTGGCGCCGGAGACGCTGCGTGTGCGCGCGCAGAGGGGCCATTATCAAACCATGAACCTAATGGCGGAAGATCAGATTGACCGCCGAGCCGCAATGCTGCGCGTACCTGCCTTGCTCAAAGCCTATCTGAGGCTGGGCGGCTTTGTTGGTGACGGGGCGTATATTGATCATGCCTTCAACACCACGGATGTGTGTCTTGTCATGGACACGCAGCGCATGAATGACGCTCAAAAATCCATTTATACCAAAGGTGTTACGGCGTGAGTTTTACGTGGTCACCGCACGAAACACCACCCGATTTCCAAATCACGCTAACCGGCTGGTGTCTGGTGATTTTGCGCGGGGTGCCGATACTATTGGTCTTGGCCACCGGCGTTGTTCTGATGGCGGCGCTGCGTCTGATAGAACGTCCGCTACATGGGCTTTCTCGGCCATGGACGCCCGGGATCACCGTCATTGTCTGCCGGGTGTGTCTGTGGATCATGGGCATTAAACGCAGCGTGGAGGGCCAGATCACACGGCATAATGGGGCGTTGGTGGCAAACCATTCCTCATGGCTCGATATCTTCGCGCTAAACGCCGCCACGCAGCTCTACTTCGTGTCCAAATCCGAGGTGGCGAGCTGGCCGGGGATCGGCCTCTTGGCGAAAATCACCGGCACGGTCTTCATTGCTCGCGATCGTAAGGAGGCCCGGTCGCAGCAAGAGATGTTTGAAGCCCGTCTTCACGAGGGGCATCGCCTGCTTTTCTTTCCGGAAGGCACATCCACGGACAACTTCAGAGTTTTACCATTTAAATCAACGCTTTTTGAGGCGTTCTTTCATGAAAATCTGCGCGGCACCCTCTACGTGCAACCGCTCAGCGTGATCTACACCGCGCCGCAGGGCCAGGATCTTCGATTTTATGGATGGTGGGGTGACATGGAGTTTGGCCCTCACGCCTTGGCTTTGCTGGCCACTCCGGCCGGCGGTGCGGTGAAGGTGGTGTGCCATCCGCCGCTCGCGGTGCGCGATTTGCCTGATCGCAAAGCACTGGCTGCGAAAACAGAGGCAGCTGTGCGATCCGGCATGCCCGTTGAACGACAAGTGAGCCGTTAGGGCATCGCGCGGGTTAAGGCTGCGAGCGCCTCTGTCGGGTCATCTGCGTTCCAGATCTCGCCACCGATGCCAAAAAAGTCGGTGACGCTGCTCAATTCCGCGATGCGATCGAGATCCAGCGCGCCTTCGGCCACCACTGGGACTTCGATCATTTCGCTCCACCAGGCAAAGAGATCTGTCTCAGCCTGGCTGCCATCGCCCAGTGCGCTGAGGCCAGCGGGGCCAAAGCTCACGTAATCGGCGCCCGCTTCACCGGCTGAAATGCCGTCATGGCGGCTGGTGCCGCAAAAGCAGCCCACAATGGCGTCAGGCCCCAAGGCTTTGCGCGCCGCACGCACCTGTCGTGCGCCATCCAGAAGATGCACACCGTCCAATCCCAACCGTTCGGCCAGCACGAAATGCGTCTCAATGACCAAAGCGACATCATGGGCATGGGTGACCTCGCGACAGGCATCTGAGGCGCGAGAGAGCTCCATTTCATCGTGAGAGGACAGGGCGAGCCGAACACAGGCGACATCCTGTGCACCGAGCACCGCCTCCAAAGCCTTTGGAAACCGGCTGAGTTCAATTTCGGGGGGCGTGATCAGGTAAATCTGCGGCTGTTCTGGCCCGGCTTCGTCGTGATCTTGCATCGTGGCCCCCTTTGGTCGTCCAGCCCCTATAGCGGCGATGTGCGTGGCCTGTCCATCCGCTCTTTTCAGCCGCGCTAAACCCGCCTAAGGAGCGGGGAACAGGAGTGTCCCATGCCCACAGACCCAAACCAGCCGATTTTCGTTCTCGTGCGCCCGCAGATGGGCGAGAACATCGGGGCAGCCGCGCGGGCCATGTGGAACTTTGGCCTCGATGCCATGCGGATTGTGGATCCACGCGACGGCTGGCCAAATTCCAAGGCTGTGGCGATGGCCAGCGGGGCTGGGCGGCTGCTGGACGAGGCGCTTTTGGCTGAGACGACGCCGGATGCGCTGCAAGACTGCGACATGGTCTTTGCCACAACCGCGCGCCCGCGGGGTTTGACCAAGCCTGTGGTGACGCCGGAACGCGCGATGCGGATCTCAGCCGAGAAAATCGCGGCAGGCCAACGGGTTGGCGTGCTTTTTGGCCCCGAACGGGCGGGGCTTGAAAACGACGATATCGCGCGGGCGAATGCGATCATCAACGTGCCGGTCAATCCCGAGTTTCCGTCGCTCAATCTGGCGCAATGCGTGTTGCTGACAGCATATGAGTGGCGCCGCTCCACGGAGGGGGCCACGCCGGAGCGCATAGAAATGGCCCAGGCCGATTGGGCCAGCCACGCGGATGTTGAAAATTTATCAATGCATTATGAGGACACGCTCACGCAAGCGGGTTTCTTTTTCCCAGACACCAAAGCCGCCAATATGAAAACCAATCTCCGCAATATGTGGAGCCGGATGCCACTGACCCGCGCCGATGTGCAGATGCTGCACGGTGTCCTGCGACAGATGGTGCGGTGGAAAGATCGTTGATGCTCTCGCGCGCCCGACATAGGGTCTGGCAAGCGCCAACGTCAGGAATATATCCCACCAATGAGCACCATGCGCTGTATTTCTGAAGATGTGGCGTCGGAGGCGGAAGCGGAGACGCGCGCCGCACCGACCAAAGGTGTGATCGATAAAGGACGTACCGGATCGCGTTCAGCCGTGCGCATCTGGCTGATGGTGCTCTTTGCGTTTGTGGTCCTGATGATCGTCGTCGGCGGGCTCACCCGTTTGACCGACAGCGGGCTTTCGATCACCGAATGGAACGTGGTCACGGGCGCCATCCCTCCGCTGAACGCGGCCGAGTGGCAGTCAGAGTTCGAGAAGTATCGCGAAATCCCTGAATATCAGTTGCAAAACAAAGGGATGAGCCTCGAAGAATTCAAGGTGATCTATTGGTGGGAGTGGGGCCACAGACAGCTTGGCAGGGTGATTGGACTGATTTGGGCCGTCGGATTTTTCGGTCTTCTGCTCTTTCGCAAAATGCCTTCTGGCTGGACGGGGCGGCTTTTCCTCGTCGGGGCTTTGGGCGGCCTACAGGGGGCGATCGGCTGGTGGATGGTGTCCTCAGGTCTCACGGGCACCATGCTGGATGTGGCAAGCTACCGTCTCGCGACGCATCTGGGCCTCGCCTTCATCATTCTGGGCTTTATCACTTGGTACAGCCTGCACATGTCGCGCCCTGAGCGCGAGCTGATGCAAGCCCGGCGCGATCGGGAAGGGCGGCTTTTCAGCATGTCCACGGGTGTTTTGCATTTCGTCTTCATCCAGATCCTGCTTGGCGCGCTCGTGGCCGGCATTGATGCGGGCCGCTCTTTCACCGACTGGCCGCTTATGGGCGGCTCTTTCGTGCCGATGCAGTTTTGGATGCCCGAGCTTGGCATCAACAACTTCTTTGAAAACGCGGGCTTCGTGCAGTTCATCCACAGGAAATGGGGTTATCTCGTCCTCGCCTATGCCTTGTTCGTTTGGTATCGCAGCCGCAGCAGCGCCCACGCCAGGACACGCCGCGCGTTCAATCTGATGATGCTGGCTTTGCTGGCACAGATCGCTTTGGGCATTGTGACAGTTCTCTACGCGGCGCCGTGGGAGATTGCGATCGTGCATCAATTGCTTGCCGTCGCCGTTTGGGTGTTGATCCTGCGTGCACGTTTCCTGTGCCAATATCCTGTTGCCCAATCTATCCGAGGATAATCCATGACCGCATATGTCGACCTGATGGCCCATGACCGGCAGACCCGTGCCCTTGCCCAGGTGGCGGGTCGACTGAGCTGGGACCAGGAAACCATGATGCCTCGCGGTGCGTCTGAGCAGCGCTCTGAAGAGCAGGGCGCCATGGCCGCGATCCTGCATGCACGTCGCACCGACCCGCGTGTTGGAGATTGGATTTCGGCCGCGCAGCCTGAGGATGCGGTCGCGGAGGCGAAACTGCGCACCATCAAGCGCGACTATGAACGCGAACTCAAGGTGCCGGCAGATCTTGCCACCGCCTTGGCACGGCTCACCAGCAAGTCACAAGGCATCTGGGCCGATGCGCGGGCCTCTGATGATGTGGCACTGTTTCTGCCCGTGCTGAAAGAGGTGGTTGACCTGTCTCGGGACTATGCCGAGGCCGTCGCGGGCGACAACCAAACCCCTTATGACGCGCTTGTTGAAAATTACGAATTGGGCATCACCGCAGATGAGCTGCACGAGATGTTCGATCACATGCGGCCAGGTCTCGTTGCACTGCGGGAACGCGCGCTTGGCGCATCCCCTGCGCCCGAGATAAGCGGTCAGTTCGATGCTGATACCCAAATCGCCTTGGCCAACGACATCGCTGCGCGGTTTGGCTATGACACGACGCGTGGACGCCTCGATCTGGCAGTGCATCCGTTTTCATCGGGCTCGGGCGATGACGTGCGTATCACAACGCGCATCGCCGAAGACGACCCGCTCAATTGCATTTATTCAACGATCCATGAAACCGGGCATGCCTGCTATGAGCAAGGCATAGATCCTGCTTATCGCATGACGGCGCTCGGGTCTGGTGTTTCTATGGGCGTGCATGAAAGCCAGTCGCGCATCTACGAAAATCAGTTGGGCCGCAGCCGTGCATATTGCGGGTGGCTCTATGGGCAGATGCGCGACAAGTTTGGCGATATAGGCGTGGCGGACGAAGACGCGTTTTACCGGGCCGTCAATCGCGTGCATCGCGGCTATATCCGGACGGAAGCCGACGAAGTTCAGTACAATTTGCACATCATGCTGCGCTTTGATCTGGAACGCGCGCTTGTGGCGGGTGATCTCGATGTCAAAGATCTTGAGGTGGCATGGAATGACCGCTTTGAAGCCGATTTCGGCTATGCGGTCGACAAACCCTCCAACGGCGTCTTGCAGGATGTCCACTGGTCCGTGGGGCTTTTCGGATACTTCCCCACCTACAGCCTGGGCAATGTCTATGCCGGGTGCCTTTACAAGGCGCTCAGCGCGCAGGTGAACGATCTGCACGGGTTTTTGGCTAAGGGAGATCCAACGCCCGCCACGACATGGCTGCGCGACAATCTGCAAACCCATGGCGGCCTGCGCACCCCCAAAGAGACGATCACCCATGCGTGTGGAGAGGCGCCCACGTCAGCGCCGCTCATGGCCTATCTCGATGAGAAATTCACGGCACTTTACCCTGGGTGATCTGCCGGTATCCATGGTCTGAAGGCCGTGCTACGCTGCTCCATGCATTAAGGGCTTGGAGGACATCACATGGCAATTCGAACCACCAATGGGCGCGGGATGCGCTATGACAGTGTCCTCGATACCGTGGGCAACACACCTTGCATTCGCATCAACCGTATCGCGCCGGACAACGTCACCGTCTACGTCAAGTTTGAGGCGTTAAATCCGGCCGGATCGGTCAAGGACCGCCTCGCGCTCAGCATTATTGAGGCGGCCGAACGCGATGGCAGCCTAAAACCTGGCCAGACCGTGGTCGAGGCGACTTCGGGCAACACGGGCATCGGTCTCGCGATGGTCTGTGCTGCCAAGGGATATCCGCTTGTGGTCACCATGGCCGAAAGCTTCTCGGTGGAGCGACGCCGCCTGATGCGGTTTCTCGGCGCCAAGGTGGTGCTGACGCCCAAGGGTCTCAAGGGATTTGGCATGTACACCAAGGCCAAGGAACTGGCCGAGGAAAACGGCTGGTTTCTGGCCAGCCAATTTGAGACATCAGCCAATGCCGACATCCACGAAGCCACCACAGCGCGGGAAATCCTCGCGGATTTTGAAGGCGAGCGGCTGGATTACTGGGGCACAGGCTATGGCACGGGCGGCACGGTCTCGGGCGTTTCGCGGGTGCTGCGCAAAGAGCGGCCCGATACCAAAATCATTCTGACCGAGCCGGATAACGCGGCGATCCTTGCGTCCGGCTATATCAACACTCGCAACGAGGCCAATCAGCCCACTGAGGGCCATCCGCATTTCAATCCGCACCCGATTCAGGGGTGGACGCCGGACTTCATCCCATACGTCCTGCAAGAGGCCATCGACCACGGTGGGTATGATGAGCTTTTGCCCGTCGCAGGCGCCGATGGCATTGCGTGGTCGCGCAGGCTGGCAGCAGAAGAGGGGATCTTCACCGGTATCTCCGGCGGTTCAACCTTTGCCATCGCCATGGAGCTGGCCAAGGATGCGCCCGATGGCTCCATTATGCTCGTCATGTTGCCAGACACCGGGGAGCGGTATCTGTCGACGCCGCTCTTTGAGGGCATCGCAGAAGAGATGACCGAAGAAGAGCATGCGATCTCGCTTTCGACACCGTCTGCGCAGATGGCGGCTGAGTAGGGCATTCGCGTGAGCTCAGGGCGATAACGCGTTCTGAATGAATGCGATTTCGCGCTCGAGGATTTCGGGTCCGTAGAGCATCTGATGCCCGGCATTGGGCACAGCAATGAAGGTTGCGTGATCGCCCGCAAGAACTGAAAGCTCTTGGCCCAGGTCATAGGGCACCACGCGATCTTCGGTGCCGTGCTGAATAAGGATCGGAGCGGTGATCTGATCGATGTAATCTCGGCTGCGAAACTGATCTTTCATCAAAAATCGCACCGGCAGCCAAGGGTATTGGCGCGCGGCAATGTCCACCGCCGCGGTGAAGGGCGCACCCAACAGGACGACGCCGACCGCTTGCTCTGCGGCCAGTTGCACAACCACCCCCGTGCCCAGGGATTCGCCCACCAGCGCAATTTTTTCCGCCTCTACGCCTGTTGCCCGAAGCCAGTCATAGGCGGCGCGCGCATCTGTCATGAAACCCGTCTCAGAAGGTGCACCAGAACTGCCGCCGTATCCGCGCCAAGAGACAAAGACGACGCCGAACCCGGCGTCCTGATAGGCGGCAAAGCGGTTGGCCCGGTTGGCGATCTCACCGCCATTGCCCTGGAAGAACAGGACATGAGGGCGATCCCTCGGCGCGGGCGCGTGCCAGAGGATGATGCTTTCCCCGTCGGGCGTCTCAAGGCTTATGACGTCAACACCGCTGAGGCCCACAGTCCGTGGATCCGGATTGACGTTGCTGGGATGATAGAGCAACTGGCGCTGCAACAAGAACATCATCACGGCCACCGCACAGTATAGTGCGATGATAACAAACAGAAATTTACTTACGCTCGTAATCAATGAGACCTCATGCCGTTTGGCAGCCACCGAAACCTCTTGGAGATTTCCCTCCCAAGTCTCTCAAAGAACGCGCTCTTGGGCCAGAGGGCCAATGAAAAACCCCGACGCCGCTTGGGGGCACCGGGGCTCGGCCAGTCGCTCTGCAGGAAGATCAGGCGACCATTTTTTCAATGACTTCGCCGAAGGATGACGGCGTTGGCACAATCGACACGCCCGCTTGTTTGAGGATGTCGACCTTTTCTTGCGCCGATTCCCCGAAAGCTGACACGATCGCACCCGCATGACCCATCCGGCGGCCCTTCGGCGCTGAAAGTCCGGCAATATAGGCCGCAACCGGCTTGGTCATGTGATCGCGGATGTATTCGGCCGCCTCAGCCTCCTGCGGGCCGCCGATTTCACCGACGAGCACGACCGCATCGGTGTCGGGATCGCCCTCAAAGAGCTCCATGATATCTTTGAAGCTGGATCCGTTGATCGGGTCGCCGCCAATACCGATAGAGGAAGACACGCCGATCCCACGCTCAGACATTTGGCTTGCCGCCTCATAGCCCAGCGTACCGGAACGGCTGACGATGCCCACGCGCCCCGGCTTGTAGATATGGGGCGGCATCAGCCCGGCAAAGGCCTGACCCGGCGTTATCACGCCTGCGCAGTTCGGCCCAATGAGCCGCATGCGCTTTTCTTCCTTGTAGCGGCGCATGTAGCGCTTCACGCGGATCATGTCTTGTGTTGGCAGACCGTCCGCGATGCACACGCAGGTTTTGATCCCCGCATCGGCCGCTTCCATGATCGAGTCTGCCGCAAAAGGCGGGGGCACGAAGCTGATGACCATGTCGGCCTGAGTTTCGGCAACAGCGCCTTTGACCGTGTTGAAGACAGGCAGGCCCAAGTGGGTCATCCCGCCTTTACCCGGTGTCACGCCGCCCACGACATTGGTGCCGTGGTTGATCATGTCCTGCGCGTGAAAGCTCCCGATGCGGCCGGTGAAGCCGGTGACCAGAACCTTGGTTTCTGAATTGATGATAATCGCCATCACACGGCCTCCTTCAGATCGGCTGCTTTCCACTGGTGCACGACCTTGTTGGCCGCCTCCGCGAGTGTGCTTGCGGTCGTGATATTGAGGCCGCTTTCGGCCAGCAATTTCTGACCTTCTTCCACATTTGTGCCCGACAGGCGCACGACAAGCGGCATCTTGATATCGAGCTCTTTGACCGCCCGGATCACGCCTTCTGCGATCCAGTCGCAGCGATTGATACCTGCAAAGATGTTGACCAGAATGGCCTCAACATTCTTGTCGTTGAGCACGGCTTTGAACGACATCAGGACGCGTTCGGGGCTGGCACCGCCACCCACATCGAGGAAGTTTGCAGGCTCACCACCGGCCATTTTGATCATGTCGAGCGTGGCCATCGCGAGGCCCGCGCCGTTCACGATGCAGCCGATCTTGCCATCAAGGCCAATGTAGTTGAGGCCCCGATCACCTGCATAGGTTTCGCGTGGGTCTTCCTGGCTTTTGTCGCGCAGCTCTGAGATGCCCGGATGCCGGAAGAGCGCATTCTCGTCAAAGCTCAGTTTGCCATCGAGCGCCACGATCTCATTGCCCGTTGTCACAACAAGGGGATTGATCTCAACCATCGCGGCATCTTTTTGGCTCATCAGCTCATAGCAACCCATGATGGTTTTGCTGGCTTGGCTGATCAAAGGCGCATCAAGCCCCAGTTGGAAGGCAATCTCACGGGCCTGGAACGCCTGCATGCCGACGGCCGGGTCAACGACCGAGCGGATGATGGAGTCCGGTTCGTTTTCAGAGATCTCTTCAATCTCCATTCCGCCCTGAGCAGAAGCCACGACCACAACGCGTTCGAGCGTCCGGTCCATCACGAACGCCAAATAGAGTTCCTGGGCGATGTTTGTGGCCTCTTCAATGTAGAGGCGGTTGACCAGCTTGCCTTGCGGCCCGGTTTGATGCGTGACCAAACGGCGGCCCAGCATCCACTGGGCGGCTTCCTGAACCTCTTCCTCTGAGGCGCAGATCCGAACACCGCCGGCTTTGCCGCGCGCCCCGGAATGAATTTGGGCCTTCACGACCCACTTGTCGCCCGACAGTTCTGAACAACGGTAAACGGCTTGTTCGGGGCTGTAGGCAATACCGCCTCGCGGCACAGCGACGCCGAATTGCTTCAGCAGGTCTTTGGCTTGATATTCATGGATATCCATAGTGTTATCCTCCTCTCTTAACCTTTTGCGGCGATCGCATCGGCGACAACGATCACGTTGTTGGCCATGCGTTCGCTGGCCGCATCAATCATCTTTCCATCGAGTGCCGCTGCCCCACGGCCCTCGGCCTCGGCCTTGCGCAACTCTTGAATAATCCGGCGGGCGCGGTCGACTTCGGCCTCAGGCGGTGAGAACACGCTATTGGCCAGCTCAATTTGCGTTGGGTGAATGGCCCATTTGCCTTCGATGCCGAGCGTCGCACCTCGCTTGGCCGAGGCGACATAGGCATCTGGATCGGAGAAATCACCGAACGGCCCATCGATTGCTCTGAGCCCGTAGGCACGGCAGGCCACAGTCATGCGCGACAGGGCGAAATGCCATTGATCCCCGGGATAGTCGGGGTTCAGGCCACCGATCACAACGGTGCGCGCCCGCGTCGAGGCCGCGTAGTCAGCAACGCCGAAATGCATCGCCTCAAGGCGACCGGGTGCTGCGGCAATCGCCTCAACATTGGCCATACCGAGGGAGGTTTCGATCAAAGCCTCCAGCCCGATTTGGTGCTCGAACCCCATGGCCTCTTCGATCTGGCTCACCATGGTTTCCACCGTGTAGAGGTCTGCAGGCACGCCCACTTTGGGCACAAGGATAGTGTCGAGGTGTTGGCCGGCCTGTTCTACAATCTCAACCACGTCGCGATACATGTAATGCGTGTCGAGCCCGTTGATCCGGATCGACATGGTCTTGCCTTTGGCCTTCCAATCGATGTCGTTGAGCGCCTGAATGATGTTGGAACGTGCCTGCACCTTGTCTGGGGGCGCCACGGCATCCTCGAGATCGAGGAAGATGTAATCAACGTCGGTGTCAGCAGCCTTTTCAATCATAGATGGGTTTGATCCTGGAACCGCCAATTCCGATCTTTGCAGCCGTTGTTTTTTGAGCGGGTGAAGTGTGTAGCTCATGTGGTTGGTCTTCCTTGAAGTGGTCTTTTATGTGGCAACGTTGATGCGAAGATCGCATTCAGGGGTCTGGCTCAACACTTTCGGCTGGGTAAAAACCCGTGCCCAGGATGGGGCGCAGGATCGGAACGGGTAGGGCGGCCCTACCCGGCGCAGGCTGCTCGGGATGCATTCGAACACAGAAGCGGCGGCGCGCGTCTCCCAAAGAAATCAACTGTTTACGATAGGAAACTTAGGTCCAGAACTTGGTATCGCGCGAATCAGAATTTTGCAAAATTCTGCAACAGAAAATTCCAATTTTCTGATCCATTTTCTTGCAAGAAAATGGGGTCACTGAAACTGACGGACCGGTTCTTGGTTGCAGAAAATAATGATCTGTCCAGAGTTCTCAACCGCACGGTAGCCACGCCGATGGAGCTCCTGAGCAAACCGCTCCCGACCTATGAACCTATCGATGTCACGGAGTTTTCGACGAACCACTTGCCCGTCTCTGGCCGATTTCGATGAGAAGATATCTCTCATCCATTTTTCGGGATCAATCGGGCCATGATTGTTCAACATGGCCCGACTGTGGTGTGTCTTGGTTAACAAACCGTTGACGGTTCAGGTCACCAAATCGCCGGGCGTATCCCCACTGAGGAACGCCTTGAGATTTTCGATCGCACGGTATCCCATGCCGACCCGCGTGCCATCCGTCGCACTACCCAGATGCGGTGCGAGAACGATGTTGCCGTAGTTCATGAACCGTGGATCAAGGGCAGGCTCATTGTGAAACACGTCAAGACCAGCTGCAGAGAGCTGCCCGCTGTCGAGCGCATCAAAGAGCGCATCTTCATCGACAACGTCGCCGCGAGCGGAATTCACCAAAATGGCCCCAGGCTTCAGTGCGTTGAACACGTCTGCATTGATCATTTTGTAGGTGTCAGCGCCGCCGGGCATGTGCAGAGACAAGAAATCGGCCTGCGCGGCCACTTCAGCAATCGATCCCAATTGCTCTGCATTGCCATTTTGGGCCTTAATGTCGTCCGGCACTCGCCAGGCATCCTGGAACACAACCTGCATGCCAAAGCCATAATGCGCCCGTCGCGCCATGGCCTGACCGATCCGGCCGAAGCCAACGATGCCGATGGTTGCGCCTGTCACCTTCTTGCCGATCATATGCGTCGGGCGCCAACCGGCCCAATCACCTGCACGTGTTTCCCGCTCGCCCTCGCCAATGCGGCGCGCGGCAGTGAGCATCAGGCCCATGGCCAGATCTGCCGTACAATCGGTCAGCACCTCAGGTGTGTTGGTTACGGCAATCCCGTTTTCGCGGGCAGCATCAATGTCGATATGGTTAAAGCCCACACCGTAATTGGCCATGATCTTCACCTTGCCACTGGCCGCTGGGTAGAATTCCAGCGGGATTTTGTCGGACACGGTGGGCATGATCACGTCGCATTCCTCGGCGGCTGCCATGAACTCATCTTTGCTCATGGGGCTGTCGGGATGGCGCAAGGTAACGTCGCCCAAACCTTGGGCGACGAGATGGTCTTCTGCTTCTTTTGGCCAGGCGCGGGTGACCAAGATCTTCATGTCACTCATATTGGTCAGGCTGCCTTCGCGCTGGCCTTCATGGTGGCAGGGGTCGTGGCACGGTACTGCGCCTGTGCCGCCGCAACGCCGGAGCCTGGCTCAATCTTCGCACCTGCATCGACAAGCGCCATTTCCGCCGCCGAGATCGCACCGCACAGCATGACCGGGTTCAAAGAGCCCAGGTGACCGATACGGAACGCTTTGCCCATCAGCTTGTTGAGGCCGGAGCCCAGCGATGTCTGATACTTGTAGTAGGCTGTCGAGATCACGTCGCGCGCGTCCACACCCTCAGGGGCATAGATTGCAGATACTGTGTCAGAGGCCCATTCCGGCCCTTGTGATACGAGCTGGCATCCGTCCCACGCCGACACGGCGGCGCGGACACCTTCGGCCATTCGATTGTGACGGGCCCAGATGCTCTCCATGCCCGTTTCCAGGATCATGTCGAGCGAGCAGCGCAAGCCGCGCAGCAGCTGCGTCGCAGGCGTGTAGGGGAAGTAGCCCGTATCGTTGAGCTTGATCATGTCTTCAAAGCTGAAGTAGCACCGCGCCATGCCGGAATTACTGAGCGCTTTGTTCGCGTCCAGCGCTTTATCGGACACACCAAGAAATCCCAAGCCGGCTGGCAGCATGTAACCCTTTTGAGAGCCGGACACGGCAAGGTCGACACCCCATTTTTCCATTTCAAACTCGATGGACGCGATGGAGCTTACACCATCGACAAACAACATCGCCGGGTGATCAAGCTCGTTGAGAACTTTGCGCACGCCCTCGATGTCGGAGGTCACGCCGGTTGCAGTTTCATTCTGCGTTGCAAAGACCGCTTTGATTTCATGGTTTTTGTCAGCCTCAAGGCGCTTGGCATATTCCTCAAGCGGAACACCTTTGCCCCATTCAACCTCAACGCAATCCACGTCAAGCCCGAGGCGTTCGGCCATGTCGACCCACAGGAGCGAGAACTGACCGAAGCGCGACATCAAAACCTTGTCGCCAGATTGCAATGTGTTCTGGATCGCAGATTCCCAAGCGCCTGTACCGGATGATGGGAAAATGAAGACCCGACCGTTTTCAAGACGGTAGGTTTTCTTCATGTCGGTCAACAGACCTTGGACCAAATCGCCAAAGTCCGGCGCGCGCATGTCCTCCATGGGCACGTTCATTGATTGACGGATGGGTTCCGGGATGTTTGTCGGCCCCGGGATGAATAGGTGCTGAAAACCGTTCATGTGCGTCTCCTTCGTAACCAGCTGCGGGGTCTTATGTCTCGGCATGCCCCTTAAAACTACTCCCGTGGAGATATGTGCGGCGATTAAGTGAGAAATCAAGCAGCCTAATGGGTGGCATCTCCCACCCGGCCGGGTAGCTAAATGCGGAAATTTGCCCCGATTCTCAACAGCATGCCATTGCATACTAACTTTTTGTTGTTTTTCAATGGCTTGCGCGCGGCGCACCATGCCATTTTACGGAAGTATTTCGCGATATTTTTCGTGTATAGTCAGGATATGGGAGAATTGAGACCAGACACTGATCTAACGGTTGCACCGCACGATGACCGACCTGAGGTTGTGATTGCGGATCGGCAGCTAATCGTTTGTCAGGGTATAGCGTCCTTGGTGGCTCAGATCCCTGAGGTTCGTCAGGGCCAGTTCGCAACCGATTTGCCAAACCTGTCTAAAACACTGAACGCGTTGGAAGGGCAGGGCATTTTGATCCTAGGTGTGCGGCTTGTGGACGCCGATCTCACACGGGCGCTTGATATGGTCCGGGCGGACTTTCCTCAGGTTATGGTGGTCGTGGTGGCGGAAGACACGGAGCTTGCTTTTATACGAACCGCGATCAAATCCGGGGCGAATTCCATCTGCATGATGAGCCAAATCCTGACGAGCTTGCCAAAGATCCTGGGCAAACTGGTTGAGGGGCATTCGATCCTGCCCACGGACATTTTACGTAAGCTGACCTCCGAGAAAACCGACAGCCTGTCTCGACGAGAACACGAGATATTGGCGCTTTTGGTGGACGGGCTGACGAATTTCCAAATCTCAGCGCGTCTGGGGCTTTCTGAAAATACCGTAAAGTACTACCTCAAAGCGATTTATCAAAAGCTCGATGTGAACAGCCGCGGTGCCGCGATCGCGAAGTACGTGGCGGGCAATTATTGAACCGATCAGAGGGGCGCCGAATTCTTTAAAAGAATTCGGGTAGAAACCTTACAGAGATTGCGTGACCAGTCTCGCCCAGTCGCGCAATTTGGATCAGGATGGGGTCTCGTCTACGCTGACCTGATGCCAGCGGATCCTGTCACTTTTGAAGCCTGGCAGCCCTTTTACGCGCGGTGAGAGGCCCACGAGTTGGGTGCGGTGAAAGGGAATGAGTGTGCCGGAGCGTTTGAACAGGTATTCCTGTGCTTCGACGTAAAATCCGCGGCGCTGGAAGAAATCCAGGCTTTGCCGGGCTTGCCGCATCTTTTCATCGAACGTGTAATCCTGAAAATAGCTTTCATTCCACTTGGCCTGACTTTGAAACGGCTCGTTGAGGGCCTGAGCCCCCGGACGTTCACCCCAGCTCGTCGCGAAAGCGTCCTTTTTCATCCATACTTCTGACCAGTAGCCATCGGCGGATGCGTTGACGATTTCCACATCAATGCCCGCCTGTGCCGCATGATCCTGAAACACCAGCGCCATCGCTTCCCAAGCCGCATCAACCGCTGCCACGTGCAGTTTGATTTTCAACCCGTCAGGATACCCGGCCTCGGCCAAGAGCTGCTTTGCCCCTTCAATATCGCGAGCGCAGTCCATATCGGCGCGGTACTGATCTGAGGGCGCCACCGGCGTGTCGCATGAGACGATCCCGCCGCCGTCGAGCGCTAATTTCAACATTTCCTCACGGACTACGACCATTCGCAGCGCGCGTCTGACGTTTACGTTGTCAAAGGGCGGCACATCGGTGCGAAACGCCAGGCCGGACCAATTGCCAGTGGGTATCTCCTGTACCACGTAGGCATCTGATCGGTTGAGTGCGCGCCGGACCAGCGGTTTGATCCCGCGTTCCATGTCCAACTGCCCGGCCAAGAAGGCTTGCAGCCGGGTTTTCTCATCTGGAATGCCGTAGATCTCCATCCGCGCCAAGAGGGGCTCACCCTCGTAATAGTCTTCAAACGCGGTCAGGATCGTCACCCCGTCGGCATCAAAGGCGTCCACTTTAAAGGGGCCTGTGCCAATGCCGGTCTGGCCGATGGTGTCGCCAGAGCCTTCTGGAATGATGCGCAGACGGGGATCCATCAATTGCAGCGGAAGATCTGCAAATGTGGACTCCAGCGTCAGCTCGACCGTCATATCGTCCAGCGCTTTGACACCTCTCACCATAGAGATCACTGACGCCGCAGGGCTGTCTGACGCGGGATCCAGAATGCGTTCCAATGAATAGACCACATCTGCGGCGTCAAAGCCGCTGCCGTCATGGAAAGTGACGCCGTCGCGCAGGGCCAATGTCCATACCGTCCCGTCGTCATTTGCGCTCCAAGACGTCGCAAGATCGGGCTGTGGAATGCCTTCTACGCCGGGCCGCACAAGGCGGCTCATCAGCTTTTCCGTGATCGTCAGGATGCGACCATTGGCAATCGGGTCAAGGCTCGACAGCGAACCCGATCCCACATCATGGGCAAAGCGAAATGTGCCGGTGGGCTCTGCGATGGCGCCCGAGGTGATGCCACCTGCAAAGCAAAACGCGGTCAGTGCCTTCCAAACTTGTCCCATGCATCACGCCTTTCACAATCACCTCTCTCACACCGTGCCGCAGGTCCGCGGGTAAATCAATGCGACGCGTTGCGTGAGTTTGGTCTGCCGGTTTGCCTGATCGCGGGCGCTAAAGATCGACGGGATATCCGTATCTTCCTGATCTTGAAGCTGCTGCGAAAAACAAAGACCTGTCGCGCTTTGTGACGCGCGTGAGCCCGCTCGCACAAGGCGTAAATGCCACGCGAATGTCCACACGCGTGTCCAAGGCGCAGTTTTCCATTGTCTCATTTCCCAAGCGCCACTATCCAAACCATAAAAACAAAGAGATGGGCGGACACGTGGCAGAGCAAACATACTCACTAAGCGGGATCACGGTTGAAGATCCCTTTGGGGTTTTTTCACCTAAATTGCATCGCGCTATGGCCAAGGACCGCTACGAGCGTTTGGAACGGATCGCTGTTGAGCGGTGCCTGAAGCCTGACGATCGCGTGCTCGATCTGGGGGCGGGGTGCGGTGTTGTGGGCGCCCTGGCCGCCTCGATTGTCGGTGCCGATGCCGTCACCTCGGTTGAGGCCAATCCGGCGCTTACAGACACGATCAAGCACATTCACAAGATCAACGGCTACGAAGATATCAACCTCGTGACTGGTCTCGCAGGCAAAGGCCAGGGCAACGCAACCTTCTATGTGTCACGCGATTTTTGGGCATCCTCGCTGAGCCCGGATACGCCCGATATCGTATCAAAAGAGAAAATAAAAAAAATTGATATCAATGATTTAGTGCGAGACGTTAAAGCTAATGTCTTGGTCTGTGATATCGAAGGCGCCGAGTTTCCCTTGATCGATGTGCTGGACTTGAAACCCTTCGATTTGATCATCATGGAATTGCATCCAACGCCCACCAACATCAAAAAGGTCGGCAAGCTATATCAAACCATGATCGCTGCCGGGCTTCTTCCGGATCTTTCAACGGCCTTGCGACCGTCCGTGGCCGTGTTTGTGCGCGCAAAACGGTTTGAGGCTTAGGAAGGTCGCGCACTTGCGCGCGTCTCGCGCAAGACGCCTGTTTACGATGCGAAAACAGACTTCGACATCCAGTCGATGTATTTCTGAATATAGGGCTTTGCTTCTTGATCGGGTTTCCATCCGAGGCGGGCAACCATCTTGTCATTGTTGATATGCACATGTCCCAGATCTGCGCGCCGTGCGGCATCGACATATGTCCGTTCGGCGGTCTGGCCCATCACCTCTTCTAGCATGCCGAGTATCGCGGCGATGGAATGGGACTTGCCAGAGGCAATGTTGACGATGCCCTCTTCGCCCATGCCCATGAGTTCCTGAACGGCGCGCATGGCGTCCTCGACGGTGATGTAGTCGCGCTCAGCAGAGCCATCACCGAACACGCGCACGGGTTGGCCCTTTTCGATCAGGCGGGAAAACACGGCCACGATGCCCTGGCCGTCAGCGCCCGTCTGGCCCGGGCCAAAGGGGTTGGAAATGCGTGTGATCAAGGGCGACAGCCCATGCGCCGGCGCTAGGTTGGTGATGTAGGCCTCTGCCGCGAGTTTCACGATGCCGTAAGATGAAATTGGCGTGCACGTGTCCGTCTCGCTATAGGGCCGATCCTGCCCGATGCCGTAGATCGCCCCGGCCGAGGATAGGTAAACTAAACGCTTCGCCCCACATGCGCCAGCCGTCTGGATAATGCTCACGGTGCCTTTGAGGTTGATGTCGATGTCCTGTTCGATCGCCACGTCAGAATTGCGCGACTTTGAGGCCGACGCGGCGTGCACCACCGTCTCTGCGCCCTCAATTGCATTGGTGAGATCAAACCGATTGCTCATGTCTCCGCGGAGGATCTCCGCTCCCTTCAGCAGCTTTCGCTGCCAGGGATCAAGACCGTGAGCCCCGCGTCGTGACATCAC
>ERZ1740068.397-NODE-397-length-22540-cov-4.443940_pt1 | contig 22540 bp, 29 predicted proteins | sample MGYA00581735_ERZ1740068 | MGnify/ENA primary metagenome ERZ1740068 (study PRJEB43018, sample SAMN04849740) | marine metagenome | isolation source: floating plastic debris | place: Pacific Ocean | collected 2008-08-30 | study: EMG produced TPA metagenomics assembly...
GGGCGTCTTCGGCTCACCCTTATTCTTCCTAGAGGGCGAGCCGTTTTGGGGCTGGGAGCGCCTTCCACTGATGGAAAAATGGCTTGTTGAGGAAGGATGGTGAGCGAACAGCGCTCTCCGATTGAAAGTCCGCATCTCGTTCAATCACCAATATCAGGAAAGAAGATATGAACGCGTCAGCCAACCAGATTTTTGAGCCCCGCGACCCAGACTTTGAGTCCAAGGTCAGGACTAGTTTCGAGCTCCAAAAGGTCATGGCTACGCTTGGAATAGAATTATCATCCGTTCTACCCGGAGAGGTCGAACTCCGGATGGAACACGACGACGCTCTTACCCAACAGCATGGTTTCATTCACGCCGGGATCACGACCACCGCGATGGACAGTGCTTGCGCTTACGCCGCTTTTTCTTTGATGCCAAAAAACGCTGCGGTGCTGACAGTGGAGTTCAAGACTACGCTGCTTGCCCCCGCAAAGGGCAGCGAGTTCCATTTCTGTGGACAAGTCCTCAAACCAGGCAAAACGCTCACCTATACAGAAGGCTACGCATGGGCATTGGATGGCGCCGATCGTGTGTTGGTCGCATCCATGACCGCTACAATCATGGCTCTTCATGACAGAAACGATCTGCGACTTTGACCTTGGCTGGGACCACGGTGACGTTTGCCGGGACATGGTTATGAATACGTTGATCAAACCGGAATTCCCCGTCGCTGAGGAGTTCGTGCAGATCCGGAAGGATGCTGGTTGGGGCTCCATGCCAATCAGACTAGCTGAGACTGCCCTCAGAAATTCTGCGGCTTGTATCTGTGCGCGTGAGCATGACAGCCTCATTGGCCTCGCCAGAGCGATCGGCGACCACGTTGCCTGTTTCTATGTCTCCGACGTTTTTGTTAGCCCAGATTGCCGTGGTCAGTCCCTGGGCCAATCTCTTCTTCATGCATTGGTTGAAGAACTGCATAACCTAGCAGGGCCAGATGCCATGATCGCGGTAACTCCGCTCGCCGGCCTTGAGCGGTTTTACACAGGCTGTGGATTTGTTGCGGTCCCGAACGAAACCTTCGGATCAGGCTTGGTGCGCCCATTTCAACATATGAGCGAAGGTGTCACATGACCCGTTGTTACGCTCTCCCTTTCGACGTGTTCAGTGAGGACCATTCGGCAGTTCTTGGCGCCCTACCACGCAGCAACCAGCTTGCATTCGGCTTGGCTCCTAATCACCTACATACAGCATGACTTCTCAGAGGACTCCGCCTCACTTCATCACCTTGGTGATTTTGACGGGGTTTTCACCCATGTCACTGAACATGTTTCTGCCATCGTTGACAGAAATCGCCAACGATCTCGCAACAACTTACGCGACAGCTAGCCTAGCTGTTTCCGGATATCTCGCGGTTACGGCCTTGCTTCAACTATTTGTTGGGCCGATTTCCGACCGAATTGGCAGGCGGCCAGTTATTCTCTGGGCTTTGCTCATCTTTGTGTTTGCATCGATTGGCTGTGCTTTAGCGGAGAACATAGAGGCGTTTCTGTTCTTCAGAATGCTGCAGAGTGGTGGTGTTGCCGGATACACTTTGTCACTTGCCATTGTACGCGACACGAGGCCAGAACGCGAAGCCGTAAGCCTCATAGGCTACATTGGCATGGCAATGGCGATTGCGCCGATGCTTGCGCCGATGCTTGGCGGCATAATCGCGTCCCATTTCGGCTGGCGAGCTATCTTTTTGGTCTACGCGACAATCAGTTTCGGATTGCTGATAGCGTGCTACTTCGACCTTGGTGAAACAAGAATACGGTCCGGCCAGCCCATCCAAAGCGTTTTCGCGGGGACGCTTGCCCTACTGAAAGAACCTATCTTTTGTTCCTATGCTCTGTGCGGCACCTTTTCGGTCGGTACATTCTATGTCTTCGTGACCGGAGCCCCGTTGATTGCTAAGACAACTTTCGAGATGACCGCCACAGAAATAGGCGTTTCCATCGGTTCAATGACTGTCGGTTACATGATGGGCGGGTTGATTGCTGGCAGGTTTGGAAAACAAACAACACCCTATGTGATTATGATCGCGGGACGCGTTGTTGCCTGCATCGGCATCGCCAGCGCGCTTGTCGTTTTTGGCTTGGGCTTATCCACACCTTTGGTCTTACTCGGAGCAGCCATATTGTCTGGCGCCGGCAATGGAATGGCACTGCCGGGCAGCAATGCAGGAGCGATGTCTGTTCGCCCCGATCTGTCAGGAACCGCTGCAGGATTGATTGGGGCGCTTATCGTCGCTGTTGGAGCGATAATCACTGCTTTCACCGGCCCCATGATTGCCGCAGTACCCAATCCGCATATGCTTTTTTCACTTATGCTGGTCACAGCACTTCTGAGCCTCCTGTCAGCTGTTTGGACACGACACCTCAAGCGAACGTCGGACGTAGGATAGGGTGAGGATGCACTGTGACGCCGCCTCAAAAGCCTTTAGGCTATGCAATCTTGTCTTTTGATGCGACGGCTATGGCCTTTCTTAAGGTCAAGCCGACATTCTGACTTTGGGTTAAGTGACCATTGAGAACATCTTGCACAACGTGCCAACGAGCATCCAACGCATCATCACTTGCTATTGGTTCACCTTCTAACCACTCACACAAGACCGGGGTCATCTCGTATTGAGCCGTTAGTTCTGGGTCGTTTGGGTGTTGCGTCAAATGAAGCGTCGGCAAGGCAATTATCGGGCTTGCCAAAACGCCGGTTTCTTCGAAAAGTTCTCTCTTTGCAGCGGATAGGGTCGACTCCCCATCATTAAGTTTGCCTCCTGGGAAACCCCACATGCCCCTGTCAGGGCGATTTCGTCGCCTAACCAGCAGAACACTATCGCACCGAACCACAACAGCCAAAGCCGACGCAATTGGGAGACCACCAACTTGAGAGTTTTGGGATGACATGAAGATCTAGCTAGGTTCAGACGGATTCGAGTTGTGAAGCAGGCGTGAGTTCTTTGGTTGCAATGTCTCGAAGACAATCACGTAGAGCCAACGCAGCAGGTGACGCCCGATCTGAAACAAACAACCTCACCTCAATTGGATCTGTTTCAGGTAGACCACAATCCAGCGGCAGGGTCTGCACCTCCGGCGAAACGCGGTATAGGGTCCTGGAAGTCAGTCCCTGTTTGGCCGCGATTGCTGACCAAATCCCAGCTAGGCTTGGTGTTGTCAAAACCACGCGCCAATGCCGCTGTGCCTGTTCCAGAGCCTTAAGAGTATTTGTTCGAAAAAGGCAGGGATGATCATACAGAACTAGAGGTATTTTCCGGTCTTCCAGAAGCGAGGAGATATCGCCTTTGGGTGCCATCCACCGCGTTTGCATCTCTCCTATTAGTTCACCATGGCCCTTTGAGCCTGCAGGAAAGAATGCGATCGCGACATCGATCCGTCCAGAGTACACGTCTTCCTCAAGAGCGAAGTTCCTTCCAGCTCGAACATCGACGTGTACGTTTTCATGCTGTTTAGTGAACATCGATACCGTCTTAGGCAAGATGACGTCAAAGAAGTCCTGAGGCAGGCCAAGTTTAACGCAGGTCTCGACCTCGCCAACACCCATTGCGATGGCAGCCTCATCATTCAATGCGATTATCTTCCGTGCGTATGAAAGCAGCTGCTCGCCAGCTTCGGTGGGCACCAGACCACGACCGTGGCGGGTGAACAGAGACTTCCCGGCCCTGTCTTCCAATTTCTTAATGTGCATGCTGATTGCTGACTGAGAACGTCCCAACTCAGACGCGGCCCGGGTGAAACTTCCAAGCTCCACGCCCACAACCATTGTTCGCAGTGCATCAATGTCAAAATTCCTAATCATCTCTTTCGTTTTTCGAAACTATCATACCATAGATATTTGATAAACGAATTCTTGGGCGATGTCTAGGATCCAAGTATGGCCCATACCCGAAGCCTTCTAACCTCAGCTATTTCCACGGCGAGCCCTCAGAGCATCGCGCTTGCTCGCCTTACAAGACTTTCCAGCAGTCATCTCGCCGACGGTTGCGCAACTTGCGGCGTGACTATTGATGGTTTCACTGTCTCACTGGAGCCTGCGGACCCCTCGATGCGATGTTCCGGACGTCTTTTTGTAGCAGCATCTGTGCATGGAACTCATTGGCTGGATAGCACTATTCGCTCGGCCGCCTCAGGCGACGTCGTCATGGTGCCGTTCTTCATTCCTGAGTTGAAGTGTTCTGACCTCAAAATGCTTGAAGAAGCTGGGGCAGGGGGGCTCTTGATGCTTTCAAACAAGTTGCCCCAGCCTTCGCTGAAGGCAGTTCGCCTACCCATTTTTGGTCTACGCAACAACCGAACCAATGAAGAGCTAACTCAATTCGGTGCGCCTCACACTGATACATCGAACCCGCCCTGTCTCGATCGACGCTTCGTGGTGGCTGACGCCGATGGGATCATTGTCGTACCAGGCAGTAGGATTGATGAGGTCACACGCGCAGCACTGCTGGTCAGGGAGCAAAAGAACAAAGTCTTTGGCGCAATGTGTTTTGGTAGGTCATTACGCGCGCAAACCGGGTTTCCAGCGTTTCTGCGGATCAAAAGGGCTCAACCGAACTACAGTTTTCAGAAGCATCTACGCCTCCATGGTTCCAATCCTGTTTTACTCTAGGAAGTCGATTCAAGCGCTGCGCAAAACCAAGATGACGGAACGCCAAAAATGACATCGCATTCGAAAGCCAGCGTTGTAGTTGAGACCAACAGCACCGCTGTATGGGTCGCAGTTTATTCATTGAGCGTATTGGCCGCCCTTCAGGTCGGTCGCATCTCTCCTGTATTTGAGCCGCTGTCAGAAGGTCTCGGAGTTGGGTTCGTTGAGTTTGGATGGCTCGTGTCGCTCATAACGCTCGCATCGGCAATTTTTGGCGTCATCGCAGGGCTGTTGGTCGTTGCTGCAGGGTTGCGTCAATCGATCTTGATCGGCGCGTTCGCGTTAGCCTCGTTAACTCTCTTGACAGCAATCGCACCAACCCTTTGGGCGCTGCTTTTTCTACGGGCGCTGGAAGGTTTGGCTTATCTCGCTGTGGTTGTAGCCGCTCCGACGGTAATTGCGGCAACAGCCACGCCTGAGAAGCGCGCAGAAGCTTTAGCCTATTGGGGTACGTTTTTCATAGTCGGCTTAAGTGTGGCGTCTGCCGTCGGCGGATGGATGGCTGATCACTTTGGTTGGCGCGTTTGGTTTATGTTATGTGGCGCTCTCACGGCGGTCGCGGCGATGGTGGCGACTAAGTTCCTCCCCACCATACGAGTTAAAGAAGGCGGCAATGTTAAGTTCGCGCACACGCTCCGCTCACTGCCAAAATCACTTTGGGTACTATCACTTGCGTTTCTGATCACCACAGTATTGTCGGTTGCGATCCTCAGTATGCTTCCTCTCTTTCTCTCCAGTCAGTTTGAAATTTCCATCGTTCGGGCCGGTGTATTGTCCGGTATTATTGCTCTCGGCAGTCTGTTCGGGAACCTCGTCTACGGAAAGCTAAGCTCAAGGTTGACAGATCAAACGCTTTTCCTTTGCTCAACTTCTTGTGCCGCCGTGGGTGCCGCTCTGGGATTCAGCTCCACGAATTGGATCACTTCCCTACTCGGCTGCGTCGTCGTGCTTTTCTTCGTCGGGATTCTCGTTGCGATGTGCTTTGCGGCCGTTCCGCGCTTGACTGATGGGAGTGCCGGTCAAGTAGGTGCCGCGAACGGTTTGCTCACTCAATTCGGTGGGCTGGGTGCTCTTCTCGGGCCACCCGCAATCGGGGCGATTGCTGGAACCCTAGGATGGTCAGCACTTGCACTTTTTTTGGCAATTTTATGCGCGATCGAAACGTTTCTTCTGAGGACGGCTTTGATGCCCAAAGCCGAGATGAAAGACCATGTCTGAGACCACTTTGAATAGCACTCTCCGCCAACTCAAACTTGCTGCTGCGATCATAGTGTTGGGTTCTCAAACGATGGCACAAAGTGTCCCGTCGCTTCTCGACAAGGGCTCGTTTGAAGGCTTCATTCGGTCGCTGAACACTTCGCCATACGGATATGCGGTCATTGAGGACCCAACTGGATACTCACCCTCAAGCAAGGTTGAACGGTTTGAGGTTCGTCCAGGCGATTGCGTTGACGGCAGACGATGGGGCGATTGCAAGACAAATAGGGAACGCTCGTAACTTTCCGAACAAACCCGTCTACCAAACCAAGTCGTAACAATCTGGTACGGTTGGTCCTTCTACCTTCCGTTGGATTGGCCCTACGTTTACCCGACAAAGACAACGCTGGCGCAGTTTCATCAAGAAGACGCGCCTCCTGTTTGGATGTTCCTCAACTATAAAGAAGGCCTCGTCTTAGATGACTTGTCTTCCGGATGGTCGGCGCGTTTCATACCTTTGATTGACGCCGACGAACTCAAGGGCCGATGGCACAGGATCGAAGTGGAAGTAATTTGGTCCGCGAACGATGGCGTCTTTCGAGCTTGGGCAAATGGAGAACTGAAGTTCGACTTCAAGGGTCAGACCACAACTTCGGACGCGACCTACTTCCGTTACGGGGTCTATAGGAGCTTTGTTTCGAGGTATCAGGAGGCAATGAATGTGACGGAAGTTCCGGCGCAATGGGCCTTATTCTCCAATGTCAAACGCTCATCAAACAGGGCCGGGCTAAACTGACCTTAGTCACGCGCGCCTCAACTCACAAACAAAGCGAGTACCACTGTCACAACCAGCAAAGCAGCCATTGAGACGTTGATGACCCGGCCGAGGGACGGATGCGAGAATGCAGAAGCAAAGATGGCACCAAACATCAGCCAGCAACTGTTCACTATGACGATAACACCGGTCAGAAGTGTGACTTTGAACAGAGTATCTAAACGCAAGTCACCTTGAATGACAGTGTGTGATGCGTAGACGGCACCAATTGCTGCGAAAGCCTTTGGGTTGCTCAGCGCAAGAAACAGCCCCGGCAGAAGAGACGGACTGGTCGTCGATCCCGACTTTTGCATTCCAACAGGCGCGGTCGCGATTTTCCATGCGAGGTAAAGAATGTATCCCATGCCCAAGAAGCTCAGCAGGCCAACGGCTTCCGGAATCGCGATCATCAGTGTCACCAGTCCGGATGCTACAAGGATCAGAACTCCCGTAGTACCTAAGATAATTCCGGCCAAGTAGGGAAGGCCAGCGCGAAACCCATAGGCAGATCCGACCGCTGCCAGACTAATTGTGGCCGGGCCTGGGCTGCCCATAAGAGGGATCGCCGTCGCCAAAATCGGGAAAGTGGTTTCAAGCACCTGAAATGCGCGGCCTTTCCCGTTTGAAAACGAGCAATTCCTGTTCTGAGTTCGAAACTTCCTCAGTAAAGATAAAACCCAGAGTGTTTGCCAAAGATATTGAGACGCCGTTCTCTGGGACAATCAGGCAAACAGACTGATCCAGACATGCAACATGGTCTGTCCAGTCAAGGGCAGCGATGAGCGCCTCCTTTGCATAACCGGCTCTTTGGTAAGGTTTCGCGATGCACCAACCAGCCTCAGGGATGTCGAGTAAAGAAGGCGAAAGCCCCCTGCGAAAGTTCGCCAAACCAATCTCACCTATGTATTGCCTATCAGAGTTCCTCTCGATCGCCCAATATCCAAAGCCCAGATGCTGCCAGTGCCCCGTATATTGAAGCATACGTAACCAAGTTTCACGAAGAGTGGATGGAACCCCGGAAACATGTTCCACGATGTCGGGATCACTCCACATACTGAACATGTCCGGGAGATCGGCCAATTTATGGGGGCGAAGTAGCAACCGCTCGGTTTCGATGATCGGAGCTATCACTACCTCTTTGCCGTGATCGAATTTGGGTCTCCGCTCATCAACCATAGTTGCGCTCGGAGCTTACGCAGCCGCGCCTTGAAGGCCAGTTCTTTGTTCAAGAGGCTTTTCGTTGATCGGCAAGTGCACAAGTGCCGAGAAAGCGCCAACGCCAACCCCAATCCACCAAACAAGAGTGTAGTCACCTGACAGATCATACATGCGACCACCCAGCCACACACCTAGGATGCCTCCAAGTTGTTGAGAGAAGAAGACGAGGCCATAAAGTGTTCCCATGTACTTCAGACCGTAGATTTGCGCGACCAGGCCTGAAGTCAGTGGAACTGTTGCGAGCCAAAGCGCGCCCATAAGACCGGAAAACACAAGTACTGAGCCGGGCGTGATCGGCAGCATGATAAATGTCGCAGCGACGATTGTTCGAGCAACATAGATACCCGCCAGGAGATACTTTCTAGAGTATTTTTGACCAAGCCATCCAGCCGTAAAAGTCCCGAAGATATTGGATAGTCCGATCACTGCGATGGCCATAGCACCCAGTGCAGAGGTCGTCGAAACTCCCATGGATGAGAGCATACCTCCCGGGGCAATTGGGCCACACATCTCTGTGATGAATGCTGGGAAATGCGCTGTGATGAAACCAAGCTGATATCCGCAAGAAAAGAACCCAAGGAAGATCATTGTATAGGTTGGGTCGGAAATTGCCTTCTTCAGAACTACACCCATCGGTTCAGATTGAATCGTAGCTTGTGCGGTTCCGCCACGCAGGAATGGCAAGACGACCAGGATCGCAAGAATTGCAGCAGCAAAAACAAGGAAGACGGATTGCCATGGCATGAATCTCAGCAGGAACTCCGCCGTAATCGGTCCAACAATCTGACCCGCCGAACCTGCAGCGGTACCGATCCCAAGGGCGATGGATCTGTTTTCATCGCTGGCTGCTCGTCCAATGACAGACAAGATTACTCCGAACCCAGTGCCAGCTATTCCGAATCCGACAAGCATCTCCAGTATCTGATGCTGTCCAGGCGTGACAGCGTAGGAAGACAGCACCAATCCTGCAGCATAGCAAAGGGCACCAGCTATGATCGCCTTTCTGTCACCAAACTTGTCGGCAATAGCTCCGAAAATCGGTGTTCCAATGCCCCAGAAGAGGTTTTGGATGGCGATGGCAAAAGAGAACTCTGTCCTCATCCAACCAAATTCAGACGCAATCGGAATTTGGAACACTCCGAAGGAAGCGCGGATTGCGAAGCTAACCAGGATGATCGCGCTTCCAGCAATGAGGATTGGCATTAAGTTGGATGAAGATTTTGAGGTCATGCGGATGCCCTTCCCTTCCCGAAGTCATGGCGCATGAGCACGGCCATGTAATTCCGGCCAATGCTCTGCGCCGCTTAGGATCGCCAGAACGCTCGATCACACAAATATCTTCCGAAAAACCCATAAATTCGATTTTCGAATGTGTTTTGTCTTCACATTACCATTTATGAAGTGTGGTATATGCTTAATGCATTATGACAACCTAGTGGCTTCGGCAATCAGTGAAATCTGGGTCCACAATGCAACCTTTGTTTTGGCCTGGCCGCGGACACCAGGCGCACCCAGATTTTTCATTCTGGTGCGGTAATGACTTGGTCGAACTACGGCGCAGAATACCTAGATTTTCTTCTTCGATTCCAAGCCCGAAAGTGCCTGAACCGGCGCAATCTCTCGATGCCAATTTCATGGTTGACTTGGTCTTGGAAAGCATGACGGAGCCGGTTGCCAGTACCCAAAGAACAGGTCCTATAATCATTGGGATCGCGGGATCGGTGGCCGTTGGCAAGAGCAGTTTGGCTGAAGCTGTTGCTCATACGTTAGGGCAACTACTTGGGCCCTCGAAGGTAGCAACTGTCAGCACTGATGGCTTCTTGTACTCTAAGGAGGTGCTCATAGATCGTCGTCTGATGGACCGTAAAGGCTTCCCTGAAAGCTATGATCGAACAGCTCTTTTGAGCTTTTTGTCACGTGCGAGTCGCGGCGAAGCCCGGCTTCCAGTACCAGGATATTCTCATGACCTGTATGACGTCGTTGATGACGGCCAAACCTTGGGGCCTGACGTTTCAATAGTCATCCTCGAAGGGCTGAACATCCTCCAAGATCCAGGAACGGTGCTGGATCAGTTGGATAACGCAGAAGCGATGGTACATCCAAAGATCCATGAAACTGCGCTCTGCGGGCGAGCCAGACGTCAAAGATGGTGACCCAAGAACAGGTAGAAGCGCCGCTTTGAGAAGGCTGGAAGAGCGCTGGACGAAGATCAACGCTGTCAACCTTGCAGAGAACATTCTTCCGTCGCGGATCAATGCTGACATGGTTATCAGACTAGGTGAAGAACACGACGTTAGCGGAGTAGCATTGGCCAGACAGGATCGAAACGGCCGCATCTCTAATTTGGAGCGGCAAAGCGTGGAATGCAGTAATTTTGTTTAGCCACGTCACAGTTGGGACAAGGGACTTGGTAGCAGCTGCCCGATTTTATGACGCAGTTTTTTTGCCACTCGGTTTCCATCAAAGAAAGGTCGAGCCAGATGGAGGCCCGCCGTCTAGATGTTGGGTCAACAGTACCATACCTCTGCCGAGGTTCTACGTTTACGAACCATTTGATGGTAAACCTGCTACGCCAGGCAACGGTGTCATGATCGCCTTCTTGGCGCCTTCAAAAGAAACCGTGGATCTAGTACACGCTGCTGCAATATCAGCCGGGGGAACAGACCGCGGTCGCCCAGGACCACGACAAAGGTATGGCGAGGGGTATTACGGCACCTATTTCCGCGACCTAGATGGAAACAAAATACACGTCGCGTTTCGCGGCGACGTTCTTATACAAACCTAAGGTCAGCTCCCATCATCATCTTAAGAAGGCTACCCGATTCTCTGTAGCGAACTTGAGCTTGAGCGCCTCAAAATTCATACTTGCTGGACAATCTCAGAGTTGAAGTCAAAACAACCTATTCGAAATCCGAATGCTCCGCATTCGCATTCTTGCGTTTCGCAGGAACCCTTGTCTATGTGGTCACGTCACAAAGCCTCTCGCGCGTGCAACTAGACCCATTTCGTCGCAAGCCTCAGCAAGAATGGGCGCGTGCGAATAGAGCAAAGTAAGAGTATTTCATGATCGATAAAAAATAAACTGCACGGGACAACTTCACAAAAGAACCCCGCTCAAATGAAAACAACGCAGATCCGAAGAAAACTCATTTCGATCAGAGGCTTGAAGGTAAGCTGTTGGCAAAAGCCACTAGTGCCGATACGGGGCACCGCGTTGGTTGGCTGTACTCTTGGAACACTGGCGAACTGAAATCACCTTGGCTTGAGGAACCGCGAGAGATCCATAAATATGAGGTGCTTTAGAGTAGAAATGTTGATCACGTCGCGTTGTCAAAATGCGAGATGTGTTGGTCAGGTTTATCCTCTGCCTCGATGGCAACTGGCCATATCATGCGTTTTTCATTCATGAGGTAGGCTTGCGACTCGGAATCCGCTGAGTATCGTACTTCCAAATCAGGGGGGTTGCGTAATGCCGCGGCTGAGATGAGGACGCCAAGTCTTCGTACCCTTTAGCTGAACTGGGTAATGCCAGCGTAGTGAGGTCTTAGTCATGAATGGCTGGAAAAACCTTTCCTCGTTCGTATCGACTGTTCAAAAACCGAAGTATCCTGGGTCTGCAAAGCCGTCAGGCCAAAGAGACTCATTGCAACATCAAGCCTCGTTCGATGCGGCAAAATTGGCGAGTGCTTTGGTTGGCTTGGCCCTGCTGGCTGTTCTTTGGGAGGCATATGTTCGTCTCTCGGATGTGTCAGCCCTGATTTTACCAACACCGTCCCGGGTTCTGTCGCAGATAGTTGATAACTGGGACCTTCTCATTCGAAATTCCGTTCCTACCCTGCAGGCTACTGTGGCAGGTTTTCTTGTTTCGTTGAGCCTTTCTTTCTTTCTCTCAGTGCTCTTGGATTTGTTCGCTTGGCTCCGTAGGGCCGTTGTCCCAATATTAGTCGTCAGTCAGACGCTGCCTTTGACCGCAATCGCACCCTTGGTCGTTCTTTGGTTTGGGTTTGGACTGATGCCGAAGATCATTCTTGTTGCGCTTGTCACTTTCTTTCCAATGCTGGTCGCACTCCTCCAAGGTTATGAGGCGACCGACAGGGAACTGACCTCGCTTTTGCGTTCCTTTGGAGCAACCCGTTCGCGAATCTTTTGGATCGCAAGGGTCCCGACTGCGCTGCCATACTTCTTCGCAGGTCTCCGGATCTCAATAACCTATGCGGTAGTCGCGGCCATTTTTGCAGAATACTCCGGCGCCCGTGCTGGCTTAGGAATCGTGATACTGAATGCAAAGAACAGTTTCAGACCGGACCTGATGCTTGCTGCAGTGGTTTGCTGCTCTGTCCTCACATTACTCCTCTATGCAGTTTGCGCTTTGGCGCAATCGCTTCTGGTCGGTGACAGATCTGGGAGAAGTCTCCATGTCTGAGCTTGCGATCGTGGACCTACATTTAAGTCTGGGAGAAAGTCAGATCGCTTGCGGGCTCTCTCTGAACATTGAGTCCGGCGAAGTTGTTTCAGTGCTTGGGCCTTCCGGCTGCGGGAAGTCGACGCTCTTAAAAGTGCTGACCGGGGAGGTTCACGCGCAGTCCGGCGAAGTGCTCTTTCGCGGCCGGAAAGTAACTCAAGATGATGCTGTGTTTGCCCTTATGCCGCAGCGCGACGCTTTGATGCCGTGGCGCAGTATCCTCGACAATGCAATCCTAGGTTTGGAAGTGAATGGGGTAGCTCGAAAAGCAGCACGTTCGAGTGTCCTGCCAACAATGCGAGAGTTTGGTCTGGAAGGTTTCGAACATCACTATCCCGAGCAGATCTCCGGGGGCATGAGGCAACGGGCTGCACTTCTTAGAACCATCGCTGTCGAACGACCGATCATACTTTTGGACGAACCCCTCGGCGCGTTGGACGCCCTAACAAGAATCCAGATGCAGCGGTGGTTCGAACGGCGTTGGATGGAAAAATCATGGACCGCCATACTCATAACACATGACGTGCGAGAGGCGGTTACACTGTCCGATCGCGTGTATGTTCTATCCAGACGTCCGACCAAAGTGATCCATGAGATCAAAATCGCTCTCCCGCGGCCACGGACCGACAAACCTGTTTCGGTTCAGGCGAGCGAGTACGAAACCGAAATCCTCGACATATTGGTAAGTGAAAGGGGTAACCTCCCATGAAGAAACTTCTGCACTCGATACTGTTCTGTTTGTCAGCTTTGCCTGTGCGAGCCGAAGAAACCATAAGTGTAGCTCTCGACTGGACACCAAACTCTAATCATGTCGGGCTGTATGTGGCTCAAGCGCTTGGATGGTTCGACGAAGCAGGTCTTGACGTAGACATCTTGCCCTACACCGACACCTCTTCAACTGTCCTAGTTGCATCGGGCATTGCTCAATTTGGTATTTTGGACGGCGTTAGTCTCCACACCCAACGCAGTTCCGGCGCTACGGTCACTGCCGTGATGGCCATCGTTCAGCATGAGACAGGGCGATTGGTTTTCAATGCGGACCGTAGTGAAATACAAAGCCCTTCCGATCTGGATGGATTGACCTATGGGGGATTTGGCAGCGAATGGGAATCTTCCCTTGTGGCCACAATGATCCGACACGACGGAGGGGCGGGCGAGTTTGAAACCGTTACGCTCGGTACATCCGCCTACGAGGCACTGGACAATGGAAGCATCGACTTCACTCTGGAAATCAAAACTTGGGAAGGGGTCATTGCCGACCTGACCGGTCGAGATCAAAGAGGTTTCGAATACTCAGATTTCGGCGTCCCCGACATGCATACTACCTACATGGGGGCCGACGAAACATGGCTTGAGCAGAACGTCGACACAGCATCACAGTTCATCCAAGCGGTGCAGCGTGGCTATGCGTTTGCCAATGAAAACCCTGTTCGTGCCGCAGAGTTACTGATTGGCGAAACAGAAGGTATGTTGCCAAATCAAGAACTCGTTGTCGCAGCTGTTCGAGCGCTTGCTGCCGGGGGTTACCTTCAAGATCCTGGCGAAGCGGTTGGAGAAATCGATAGCGAGATGTTCTTGGGCATCACCAACTTTCTTTTTGATGAGGGGGTTCTCAGGAATCCCGCCGGCGATGTTCTGACAGAGAGGCCAAACACCGAAAGTTGGTTTACCAACGACTTTCTGGAAAGATAGCGACGCAAAAAACTCCGAGGTGGAGACTTGCGCATAGCTCAAAGAGCAGAGTTCGGCGTCGCGGGCGTAGTTCCGATATCCGAGCTTAGTGTTCAAAACAGGATTGGGGGCCCGACTTGAAATTGGCTGTGATCAGGCGTCTTTTGCCCGATTGGGGCACGACTTATGGACCTTCGGGAACAGGTCCATATCCAAGTGTCTTACTTCTTCATGGCTCCGAAGGGGGATTGTCAGGTTGGACACATCGAACCGCAGCGATCCTCGCATCAAATGGATTTCTCTGCTATCCGCATAGCTATTCCAAGGGTGGGAATGCTTGGAATGCCGGCCACATCGAAGACGTTGAAATTTCCCAAACCGCAGAAGCTATGTCGGCGCTGCGGAGCTTTGAAGCTAGCAATGGGAAGGTGGCTTTGTACGGCGTGTCGCGCGGAGCAGAACATGCTTTGCTGCTAGCGACACTTATGGCGCAGAACGGCTTTCAAGGATTGCCTGACGCTGTGGCATGTTTAGGAGCTCCGGACGTAGTGTGCAGCGCGTTTGATGCGAGAAGCTACCGAGATTTTGGCGATGCCGGATGGCAGGTCTGGGATCCATCAAGACGTGCGTGGACATGGAATGGAAGCCATGATGGCCTGCTCCCAACAACTCGGATCGAGATTGAGCGCTATCCTGGTCCACTGTTCTTGTCGGTAGGGCTCGAAGACAAAACATGGTCCGCAGATATGACCCGGCGTTTAGAAGAGCGCCGAGCGAAGCGGCAGTTACATGTTGAAGCACATTACTATGCTGGTGAAGGTCACGTTCCCGGAAGCGAAGGAGAAAACAAGCATCACGAGCTGCTTTGTTCATTCCTAGAAACGGCACTTCAAGGTTGAAGCGCGTTTGCCCTTAGATGGTGCGTCTACTGATTGATTAGCTGTCCGGCGAGACTATTATTAACATAATAAACCTTACCGGCCTCAAATTGCCCGGTAGGAGCGCGCTACCCTGAAGTGCGACTCTTGTTAGAAAATAACATGTTATCTGACGAGAGGAATCGGCATGGGAGCTGTTTATAGCCAATTGAGTATCATAGAACGACGCAAAATAGAACGCTGGAGACACGCTAAGGTCCCTGTCGATGAGATGGCGCGTGTATTGAAGCGCTGCCGTTCGACGATATTCCGAGAGCTGAAGCGCAATCATTTCTCTGATGAATGTATGCCAAAGTGTGATGGCTACTACGGCGCGGCTGCCCAGCTGATGGCGGCGGATCGACGTGCCCGTCAACGCAAACTGATCAAACACCCGGAACTATGCAAACGTGTGATCGAGCGGATCAAGAACGGATGGACACCCGAGCAGATCGGCAATCGCATGATCCATGAAGATGCCAAGCCAAGGGTCTGCCAAGAGACGATCTATCGCTACATTTATTCCAAAGAAGGTCAACGCGATGACCTGTGGTGGTATCTGCCAACCCACCGTGTCGCTCGTAGACCACGTCGCACCAGGCGGCGCAGAGAGCCAAAGTTCCACCGTGATGTCAGCATACTGTTCCGCCCGGATGATGTGGCGCATCGTCGTCAGTTCGGGCATTGGGAGGCTGATTTGATGCTGTTCAAACAAAAGCTTGGCCAGACCAATGTGACCTCTCTGGTTGAGCGTGTCAGCCGGTTCACAGTGATCTTAAAGAACCCGAACAAGCGCACGAAGCCAGTCATGGGCAAGATCATGGATGCCATCCGTGATCTGCCACTCACAGCTCGCAAGTCGATCACTTTTGATCGCGGCACTGAGTTCGTCAGCTGGCCGCATCTGCAGGCCGAGATCGGGACGCAAACCTGGTTTTGTGATTCCTCCTCACCCTGGCAAAAAGGTACCGTTGAAAACACCAATCGCAGGCTCAGAAGATGGCTGCCCCGCAAGCGAGACATCCGGCGATGCACAGATCACGATATGAAAGTGATCTGCGATCGCCTCAACAACACCCCCCGTAAATGCCTCGGATGGAAGACACCAGCCGAGGTGTTCCGCGAAAAAATGATGGACGAGGTGGGTCAACACCCCTACCCTCAAAAGCAATAGGAGTCGCGGTTCAAGTATCGCTCACAGTAACGCGTGTGCCTGCTGCGACCCATCCCCCGCCTTTGCTCGAGCCCAATGAACGGGATCTAGAGAACTTCTGGGAGTTCGATTTCTGTTGCCTGTTCGAACTCGCTGAAGCTCGAGTTCAACGCCTTCAACACCACCAGGAACTCAATGATATCCAGTCTCCGCTCGTAGGTTTCATACTTCCCAACAAAAGATGGAGGCTTGGACAGGCGCGCTGCGAGGTCAGCCTGGGACAAACCTTCACGCGCGCGAAGCTCAGCCAAGAACCGCACGGCCGCACGATAAGCTTCTGTATGAAGGGTCCCTGCCAAATGTCCTGTCCATTCTCTCGACAGGACCAGCTACTCCCGATATAGGATTAACCCCAAAATGGGAGTATCGTCGGATGTGTTGCGCATCGCCGAGCCGCGCGGCTTGGCCTAATCAATCGGTTTTCGCGTCTCAGCCAAGCGTACCGAACGAAGCCTTCGAAACCTCAGTCGGCTGTGACCGCCAAGAACCTTCCATACTCTTCGCTGACCTCACGCGCTTCCTCGAAGGCACGCGCGCGCTCCGCCTCGAGGCATCGGAAGTAGCCCTGGATATCGCGGATGTAGAGCTCGAAGTCCTGTCGGATGAGATCCGCGTATTCGCGGGCAGCCTGCGGATCGCTCGGAACGAATGGCCTGGGCGGCGCGAGGCAGGTTTCTGCCGCGGCAATGCCACCGAAAACGACTGCCAATACTATACCCGCCACTGCCCTGAGCCAATGCGACCACCGGTTGAGCAAACCCGTTATCCCCTTGATAGAGTCCATGCGCCATGCCTAATGGGTGCGTGACTGTCACACAGCCGCAACCTCAAAGATATAGCTTGCGGACATTTGTATATCATCGTATGTCTGGGCATCAACTCCTGATGCCTGGTCATTCGCCTTATTGGAGAACGAGACCAAGGTGACGGACCTAGAAAAAGAAACACCGAATGTGGTCACGGAACCCAGATTCCGCGATCTCGTTGCGAGCGGCTATCGCGTCGAGGTTGTGTGTACGGAAGAAGCCTTCAAGAAGGGCCCCAACTGGCACGGGGTATGGATTCTCCGCGCGGTCAGTGATGAAGGGCTGGAAAAGCTTCTTGTCACCGCCAGAACGCGCACGTCGCGCAACGACATCAAGATACGGGAAATCCGCACCGTCACAGGGGTCATCTCCTTCCTGCAAGGCATCGGGTTCTCCCACGCCGATATCCCTTTGCAAGCTGATAAGCGCACCGTTCTTCGACTGTCTGACGACGAGTTGGCATCTCTGCAGGACTAGCGCCGCCCTCACTGTACTTTTATTGCCTGGCCTGGCAACGGCACAGATGGTGCTGGTGATGGAGAGCGACGGCTCCCTCTCCCCGTCCAGGTCACAATACGACTTCGCGCGCAACTACAATGACGGCATCGGGCAAAGCTCTGCTTCCGCTGAGATGCCGCTCTTTGGGCAACCGAGTACAGAGGCCGAGGTACTGGCGGCGGTTGTCGCGCCGCAGCGCGTGGCCCCCCATCCTGACGTTCTCAACGGCATAGAAGAGGTCGCTCTGCGCTATGCCGGGCACCGCGGATTGCGCGCGGCCGATATCACTGTCACGGACTGGCTCAACCTTTTCCGTGCAAACATCGAGATCGAAAGCGCCTATCGCATCGACGCACTGTCGCATGCCGGTGCCATTGGTCTCGGCCAGCTCATGCCGGACACCGCCCGCATGCTCGGTGTCGATCCCCATGACTGGCGTGAGAACCTCGACGGGTCGGCGCGATACCTTGCGATAATGCTCGCCGAGTTTGGCGACGTGCGCTTGGCGCTCGCCGCCTACAATTCCGGGCCGGAGGCCGTCCGGGAGCACGGCGGCATTCCGCCCTACCCCGAGACCCGAAACCACGTCAGCCGCGTACTGGCCGTATTCAACCGGCTGGAAGGAGCGACCCCATGAAGCCTCAGACGCATTTTCTTTTTGCTATTCTCTCAGTCCTTTTGCTCGTCGCCGAGCCCGCCCTCGCACAGAGCATCGACCTCTCCCCGATCCAGAACCTCTTGCAGGGCATTGTCGACGCGCTCACCGGACCGCTCGGTGTGGTCATCGCCACCCTCGCCGTCCTCGGCGTGTTCCTGAGCTGGTTCTTCAACATCATCGATCTGCGCCAGGCGCTCTGGGTTCTCGTTGGCATCGCTGGCGTCGCCGCGGCACCGACGATCGTCGCAGCCGTCTTCGGTGGGTGAGTGGAGGCGGGCGTGGCAGAACGGTCTCCCCTCTTCCTGGGCCTTGTCCGCCCGCCGAAGCTTCTGGGCCTCCCGATCATGTATGCCATGGTCTGGCTCTTCGGCTCGGTTCTGCTCTTCGTCTGGATTCAGCACCTCGTCGTGCTCGGGATCGCAGCGGTCATGTACCCGCTGCTCTGGAAAGCCGCCGATTGGGACCCGCGCTTCATCGATGTGATGATGACGGCGCTGCAGGAAACCCCGCCCACGCGGAACCGGTCGATACATGGGGGCGACAGCTATGCCCCGTGATGAGGCCATCGACGAACGTACTCTGATGCCGGACTGGTACGCCCGAGAGAAGCGTCTCGCACACATGCTGCCCTATGTCAGCCTCGTCGATGATCAGACGGTCCGCACAAGGGTCAATGAACTCTTCCAGTGCATCCGCCTCAGCGGCGTGAACAGCTACACGACCGACGATGCCTATCTCGACAAGGTGACTGTGCTCTTTGCGCGGATCATCGCGCAACTGGGACCGGAGTTTAGCTACTACGTTCACAAGGTGTCCAAAGCCATCACCCCGGACCTCCTCCCCGTTCAAGGTGATGGCTTCGCGGCGGCGGTCGATGCGGCATGGCGCGAGAAGCGTGGGAGCGCGGGTCTCCGGGACAAGACCCTGACGCTCACCATCCTCCATCGACCGCCGCCAAAGAGCTTTTTGGGGTTCATGGGCCGTAGTGCAACGGAGCGGTTCAAGGAGGAGACCCAGAAGCGGGTCCGCCGCCTGACGGAAGCCGTCGGGGTCTTCACTTCCGGTCTCGCGGACCTGAAACCGCGCGTGCTTGATGCACCCTCTGGCGAGCTGATCGGGTTTCTCGGGGCACTGAACACCGGACAGGAGATGCCACTCTACCCGGCCAACCGCTACGGCTTCCTCGCCGCCAATGTCGCCAACACGCGCGCGACCTTCTTCGACGAGCATTTCGAGCTGTCGGAAGGTGTTGTCGGGAATCGTTTCGGCAAGAGTTTCACCATCGGCGAATACGCCGAGGGCACGACCTGCACGATGTTCGACATGCTGAACCTGCCCGTCGACATGATCGTCACGCACTCCTTCACGCCGATCAATTCGAACCTGATGGCCGGGCGGATCAAACGGCAGAAAAGACAGATGCAGGCCTCGCAGGACGCGGCGCTTTCGCTCCTTGAAGCGCGCGACATCGCCCATGATGATCTTGAGGCCAAACGCCAAAGCTTTGGCGAACATCACATGGTGGTCACCGTCTTCTGCGACAGCCTCGACGAGCTGCAGACCCTCGGCGCCGAGATCGTCAATGCCGCCGCGGCCGAAGGCGTCAAAATGATCGGCGAACGGATGGCTGCAAAGACCCACTACTTCAGCCAGCATCCAGGCAACCAGCCAAAGCGCGTCCGTGCAAGCGCAATCACCAACCGCAACTTTGCTGATTTCGCAGCACTCCATCGCACGCAGCTTGGTAAGGAGAAGCATCAACTGCCCTGGGGAGAGGAAATCACGCTCTTCCCGACGCCGGAGCAAAGTGCCTATCGCTTCTCTTACCATGAGCAAGGCGCGCCCGAGAAAGAACCTACGAGTGGCCACACGTTGATCCTTGGGCGACCTGGGTCCGGCAAGTCAGTGCTTTCCGCCTTCCTAATGACCCAGGCCCGGCGCTGCGGAGCGCGCATCTTCGTCTTCGACTACCGGCTCGGCATGGAGATGGCCGTGCGTGCCAATGGTGGGCGCTATGCCTCCATCAAGGCGGGCCAAGCCACGGGGCTCAACCCGCTCTGGACCGAGATCGACAATCGCGGCACGGCGTGGCTGTCAGACTGGCTGGCCTCCCTGCTCTACCGCGCGGACAAACCGCTGACGCCTGCCCAGACGAACCGCATTCAGGAAGTGGTGCGCCAGAACGCAAGCGCGGCCAATCCGCAGCTGCGGAACTGGAAGGACTTCGCCTCGCTCTTTGTCTCGACCGACGATGATGGCGATCTGCATCAACGTCTTCTCGAATGGACCGAAGACGGCCGCTATGGCTGGATCTTTGGCCAGAGCCTCGAGGACACGTTTTCGCTTGAAGGCGATGTGGTCGGGTTCGATCTGACCAGTATTCTCGACAGCGAAAGCGAGAAGGAGCGCATGGCGGTGCTCTCCTATCTCTTCCGCCGCATCGAGCGGGAGATCGAAGACCGACGCCCGACCATAATCGTGATCGACGAGGCTTGGAAGGCGCTCGACAACACGTATTTCGCAGAGCGCCTCTCGAACTGGCTGGTGACCGCGCGCAAACAAAACACCGTCGCGGTCATGATGACCCAGTACGCGAGCCAGCTCGAACGCACGCGCACCGGCAAAACCATCGTCGAAGCGGTTCCGACCCAAATCCTGCTCCCGAACATCCGCGCGCACGCGTCCGATTACGCGATGCTCAATCTCCAGGAGAAAGAGTTGGATGTGCTTTTGAACACGGGCAGCGCGAGCCGCCTCGCCCTTATTCGAGACGATACTGGCTCCGTCGTCGTTGATGGCGATCTCTCCGCGCTCGGTCCGTACCTCGCGATCCTAGGGGGCATGGAAAAAGGTGAGGCGCTTGTGGGGGCAGACTATCGCGACCGTCCCGACTTCTGGAGGCTATCATGATCCGGTTTCTCGCTCTCCTCACGCTCATCGGACTGCTCAACGCCTGTGCGCAATATCGCGAACCGACCGTCAACTGCTTTGCGTTCCGTGCGGCTGTCGCGCCTATGGAGCCGGACTGCGTCTTCACACCGCTTGAGGCCACGGAGGCTGCTGTTGACGTTTAGAGCCTTCCATATCCTCTACGCTTGCCTGCTACCGGTCTCCGGCTTTGCCCAGGGCGTGCCGGTGAACGATGGCGGTCTGACGGCGCGCGATCTTGTCGAGACGCGCCACCGCGAGACCGATCTCGGCATCCAGCGCGAGACCCTGTCCGTCCAGGAACTGCTGACCGAGATCGAACAGGAGCAACTGGCCGTTCTGCAGAGCATCCTCGACGCGCAAACGAGCTTCGGCGGTCAGGGCCTGCCTGCCATGGTCTCCGATCTCGAAAGCGGCAGTGGCGACGCGGCCCGCTCGGTCGAGGCCGTCTACGGAACCGGCGATCTGGACCCCAATCCCGGCGGCGATCTCATGTTCGGGGATGCAGGCGAAAACATCGAGCAGCTGATCATCCGGGTCGCCCAGGAAACCCATGGGCGGCCCGGGATCAGTCAGGCGGGTCTTTCTGTCGTCCAATGGCGCGCTCTCCTTCAAGCCCTGATCTGGCAGGAAAGCCGGTTCTCGATTGGGGCGCGATCACCGGTTGGAGCCTTTGGGCTAACCCAGATCATGCCCGGCACCGCCAGCGATCTCGGGATCAACCCCGAATACTACAACAGCCCCTATCTGCAGGTGGAAGGCGGGGCCCGCTATCTCGCGGCACAGCTCAACACCTTTGATGGCAACATCATCAACGCGCTCGCGGCCTATAACGCTGGACCCGGGCGGGTGTTTGAGTATGGCGGCGTGCCGCCCTTCGCCGAGACCCAGCACTACGTTCAGGTCATCCCGGAACGCTACAACCTGTACCTCTCGCGGATCGGCGGGATCGAGGCCTTGGGCACCATCGACCCTGCCCTCCTGGCAAACGCGAACCTGTCACTCACGGGACATGGCGCGGCCTTCTATGGGAACAACTCGCCGCTCGCGATCCAGCAGGCCGCCCTGCGCATCCGGGATATCGTCGTTCGCATCGGCGAGACCGAGGACATTCAGGAAAGCATGGCGCTCAACACCTACGCACGGGCGGAAGTCGTTCGACTGATGGCCGCCCGTATCCGCCTGCAAGCCGCGCGCAGCCAACCCCTGAGCGCCGCGCAACTTCAGCAAGCGGCGGCCCGCATGGCTGAACAGGACTTCATGGAATTCACATTGGAGGATCTCGATTAATGACCAAAGCCCCGAGACAGCGCAATTGGCTTCGCAGAGCAGCCTTCGTGGGCGCACTTGCCGTGCTTGCTCCGCTGCCCTTCACGGCCCCCGCGGCCGCGCAAGGTGTTCCGACGGTCGATGCCCAGAACATCGCGCAAAACATCCAGCAGCTTCGCCAGATGATCGAAGACGAGCTTCTGCAGAAC
>ERZ1740068.398-NODE-398-length-22525-cov-6.025990_pt1 | contig 22525 bp, 20 predicted proteins | sample MGYA00581735_ERZ1740068 | MGnify/ENA primary metagenome ERZ1740068 (study PRJEB43018, sample SAMN04849740) | marine metagenome | isolation source: floating plastic debris | place: Pacific Ocean | collected 2008-08-30 | study: EMG produced TPA metagenomics assembly...
AGACAAGCTGTTTTGTCCTGTAAAAAGTGGACGGTGATTGGACGGAAGTCCTGAAATGGGTTTTCAATTTCCGTTGCCCCTTCGCCTATCGGCACATGCTTCCCCTGCCTTTCCCACTCCTACTACCAAAACTTCCCTTGGAGTTGTACTTTCACAACCTGAACTGTGATGGTGGGCAGCCAAGGATCGGCAGGCCCAAGAGAAGTATGGAGCAAATGAGTTTTACTACTCTTTTTAAGCCTTGTGCCAACTGTTTTTTGCTGCTGGGTCTCACCTTGGCGTGCACCCTTCAGGTGGCGACAGCGCAATCGGTGGAGCAGCAGATCGAGCTGTATTTGGACAGCAACCGCGCAGCCATGAAGCAGAACCGGGCCGATTTGTCCATTGCGTATTTGATTAAGGCCGAGGCCCTGGCGGAAACGGTGAAGGACCTCAACTTTGACTTGTTGTATTCCATTAGCTACGATTATCAGGTGGCCTTTGTGAGCCTGGGGCAAGCAAATTTGGCGCTCCCCTACTTGCGAAAGATCAACCGACTAATCGAAGCGGACCGCCTCCAACATGGAACCAGGCGGCACAACATGGATTACCTCAACTTGGGAAAAATCGGGAGTACCTTTCTGAAAAGGCAGCAGTACGACTCGGCATTTTTCTATTATGAAGAGGCGCGTAAAACAGCGTTGAAGGGGGCACACTATCGACTCCAATCGGCCGCCTACAACAACCTGGGCATCTGTCACCTCAGAAACCAACAACCCGATTCGGCCTTTGCCTGTTTCAACGAGGCGATTGTGCTGTTGCAGCTAAAAAACGAGACTGATACCCTGTTTCTCGCCAGCATTTACGATAACATTGCGGATTTACTGATTGCCAACAACAACCTGGATTCTGCGCAGAAGCTGCTTGAAATTAACTTTCAATATGTGCAGGAAAAGAAGGCAGGGTTCGATCGATTTTTTTTCAGGGGCCTGGAGCTGGCCAAGCTCTATTTGTTGCGGGAGAATTATGCCTCGGCCGATGCCATCTTTCCCATCCTCGACAGTTTGGTGCTGCTCGGCAAGGGCCGCTGGAGGATCGAAAACCACCTGGCCTTGTTGGAGGCAAAACTGCAAACTGCTCAACAGCGCGATCAATCCGCCCGGGCCTTTCACCTGCTTCGGCAACACGACTCCCTTCAGCGGGAACGCTATGAGTTTGAGCAGGATTACCAAACCAGCAAGAACAAAATCGTTTCGTATTACATCACCCGATCCATCGAAAATGAGCTGCGGCAAACCCGGGAAAACATTCGGGCCGAGCAAGCCCGGAACCGAAACAACCTGCTGTTATTTTCAAGCCTGATCCTGATTGCGACTTTGATTACGGTGTTGTCCATCACCAACTACCGCCGGCGGTTAAAAATCCAGTCTACCGAAAAGCTGCTGATGGAAAAGGAACTGGAACTGACCGAAATCCGCAACGCCGAGTTGAATTCGGAGCTGACCTACAAAAACAAGGATTTTTCCCAATTGCTGATGCAAACCAACCTCGAAGAGGATTGGAACCGAAACATCATTGCACGGTTGAAAACCATTCGGCAAGAAGGCGACAAGGATGCCGCTTTATTGGCCTTGGTGCGCGAACTCAACCAGAAACTGGGATTTTACGAAAGACTCAAAGTAGAACAAAAGGGCATGCTTCATGCCAACGCAGCTTTCTACGACCGTTTGCAACAGCAATTTCCAAGCCTCACCCGATCGGAAAGAGAAACTTGTGGTTTGATTCGGATGAACATTCAGACGAAAGAAATCGCCATGGTGCGCAACATCGATCCGGCCTCCGTTCGGAAACTGCGGCAGCGCATCAAAAAGAAGCTCCACCTGTCGGTGGACCAAGACCTCTACACTTTCATTCAGCAGTTGTAACTGCTTTCCCCGGATCGCTATTTCTAAGGATGGGATTGGGTTTGTAAAGCCCTCCCATTTCGACTTCGCTCAATGTCCGGTCTGCCGGTCTTCGAGTGGACGCGTCCGCCGACTGGCTGAGTCGAGAAGCCGGTCCCTCCCCACTCCTCCTTCCAAAATCGCCCCATCTGCCACATTTCAAAATCAGCCTTTAAAGCACAATTAAGGCACTTGTCCCTGTTTTGTCACGCCCAAAAATCGGTGACGAAAAGGAAAATTGATTTGGTTTACACCGCCATTCAGACACGGGTCGCTTCACCTAAAAAGTTGACGCAATTGGAATTTCTCATCAACATCTATTTGTATTTCCTGAAACAAAAACACCGCTTGGAGCTGGTGGAAATGAGGTCTTATAAAGAGCTGAAAATCGCCAACGCTTTTTGGCAAAATGCCAGCATCAAACGATTCGGCTATTCCTGGGTGCGCCAAACCAAAGACCTGATTCACCCCAAGGGTTTGGTGGCCTGTTTTTGTTTGAAAAAAAGACAACGGATTGTGGGCACCATTTGCCTGTTTGATCCCCTGTTGATCGAGTCGTTTACGGCCCACGTGTTTGAAGACACTCCACTGCACTACGACAAGGCCAAGACTTTTGAGCTGGGACGGCTCATCATCAGCCAGGAAGCACAAGCGGGCGACAGCATGAACTACCTCATCTTGCTGCATGCCTGCTACAAACGGTCCCGGGCCCACCGACGAACCCAATGGTTGGCCGCGGCCCACAAAAGAGGGCTGCAACAGTTGAAGTTCTTAGGCGCTGAAGCCACCGTGTTGGCCGATCGGGCCCGCTTGTCGCAAAAAGACAACTTTCAATCCTACTATTTCAGTGCGTTTCAAATGGAGGGTTCGCCCAATAATTACCGGGCCTTTCTGGTGAACTGTGACCAACAAGCCATGCAAAACGTGGCCAAAAAATACCTGAGGAAGAAGTGGAAAAGAATGCGAAAATGAATCGGAAAGTTCTGATAACGGGTGCCAGCAGAGGCATCGGCCGGGCCACCGCGTTGCACCTGGCCAATGAGGGCTATGCGCTATTGCTACACGCTTCGCGCGAGGCAAGCTTGCAACCCTTGATCGCCTCCCTGCCAGCGGGCACTCGATATGAAGTGCTCACGGCCGATTTCTCGGAAGAAGACGCTTTGAAACAATTCACCGGCACCTTGAAAAAAGCCAACAAAGACCTCTACGGCATCGTTTCCAATGCGGGCATCGCCTTGGACAAAGCCCTGGTGTTTCAGCCGCAGGCAGACATCGACAACATGATTCGGGTAAACCTGATGGCTCCAATCCTGCTGGCCAAAGCCGCGATGAAAATCTTTCCCCGAAACGGAGAAGGGGTATTTCTCGGAATCGGGTCTTGCGTTGGGGAAATGGGCAATGCCTTTCAATCGGTTTATGCCGCTACCAAGGCGGCCAATGTGGCCCTGATCAAATCCCTGGCACAGGAAGTGGGCCAACTGCACGGGTCGCAAACCATTCGGTTTTTGACGCTTTCCCCCGGGTTTATTCAAACCGACATGGTGGAATCGCTGAGCGAAGAAATCCAAGCCGATTTCCTGAGCAAAATTCCATCTCGGAGGGCCGGAACCCCAGCAGAAGTCGCTCAAACCATTGCCTTTTTGTTGCGCGATGAGGCGGCTTACATCAACGGAAGTGAAATCAAAATCAACGGAGGGCTCGCATGATTTTTCCTGAAGGAAAAGACTACCGGCTGCTGGAGGAAGTGCTCCTGGACCGGCAAGACATTGAACAGATTGCCTTGAAGCAGCACCCCATGCAGCAATTGTATGTGGAGCAGCACCCGCAATTTACCCTTGACGATTGCATGGGGCTTCCACTGCCCTATTTGCTTGGTTTTGATGCGGTGTATTTGAACTACACCAAAGGCAAAGGGAAATTCAAGAAAGGCTTTGCCACCGCACAGCAAACCGTTCGGCAGAACGATCCGTGGTTCTATTGCCATTTTTTGGGCGACCCGGTCATGCCGGGCTCTCAGGGGCAAGACATCTTGTTTCAGTTGGCGGCAATCTGGGCCACCGCCCGGGGCGAAATGCTGGGGCGACCGCGCGCGCTGTGTGGGTCCTTTGATTTTTCGGGGCAAATCCTGCCCACCTCCACCTCGGTTTTTTACCAGGTGGAGATCCAAAAAATGCTCAAAAAGCAAGGCATGATCTTTTTTGAAGGCACCGTGGCGGTGGACGATCCGGAGAACATCATCTACCGGTTTAGCAACTGCCGCATGGGTTTTTACAACAAAGAAAACCTGGGCATCCACCAACGGGCACACCAATATTATCACCCGAATTGGGTACAAGTCAAACAAAACCTCCTTCACTACATCGATGCGTCCAAAGATTTCTATGACCGAGCCCAATCGTAAAGCCTGGTTGGCTTCCGATCCCCGGGAGATTTTACTGCACGGTCCTTCCAAAATTTACCTCGACCATCACTGGTGGTTCTACCCTTCCACCGGCATCGTGGGCTCCTACGAGGTGCAGGCCAAGGATGTGCACGATCATTTTGGCGTGTTTCGGGGAGTAGACATGATCGAGTCGGCCGGGCAAACCGGGGTTTCGGCTTGCAGCATGTTGTTTGCCTACATAGATCTAAAGAGCGCGCCAGAGGTGCAGCAGCGCTTCATCATGGCTTTTCTGGGTCTGGGCCAGGCGGTGTTTCACGACTTTGTGGAGCAAGGGGAAACACTGGTGAATGTGTGTGCCATTCATCAATACAAGTTTCGGCAGATCCGCTTTTCGGCGGTGGTGTACAAAGCCCATGAGCCAGCGGAGATCGCACCCTATTTCGCCCACCTGCCGGAAGATCAGTTGGGAGTTGCTCCGGTGCCGGAATCTTTCAAAAAAGTGGCGGAGTTCACCGACTTCATCGGGCGCGCCATCAACAGAAACAAAATCTAAACCAATAAAAATACTGCTCATTATGACCAGAGAAGAAGCCCTTGCGGGCATTGTTGAAGTGTTGAAAACCATCAAAATGGCCAATCCCAAAGGCTTGAAAAACATCACCGAAGAGTCGGACTTTATTGCCGACCTGGGCCTGCCTTCTACCGAACTCATCAACATTGTGGCCAAGGCCGAAGATCAGTTCGACCTGGAGTTTGACGACGACGACATTGACGATTTGGGTTCCAAGGTGAAAGACACGGTGGACCTCATTCTCAAAACCGCAGAAGCCAACTAAATGAGGGGCAGACAAGTAGCGGTAGTGGGCATGGGCGGGGTGTTCCCCAGTTGTGCCTCTCTATCAGAGTTTGAAGAAAAACTCTTCACCAACCAAAGCCTGATTCGGGAATGGGAGCTGGCCACCAACTTTGGTAAGCAGCTTCGGTCTTCGGTTTGCGGCTTTGTGACCTTGGAAGAAGCGGGCCTGGAGGCGGTGTATTCCCGTTCCAACCCAGCTTATCCGGAGCATTATTTCGATTTGAAAAAGCGCATCCCGCTGCAACATACCGCCACTGCCGACATTGGAAGCATTTGGGCCATGTTGTCTTCTTTGGATGCCATTGCCATGGCCAAATGGGAGCAAGATGCCGTGCAATCGGAACGAACCGGGGTGACCATTGGCTCGGGTGGTGGCGGGCACGAAGTATTGCGCCAGGCCTGGAACAGTTTTTTTCACAACGGAAAAAAATCCCGCTCCATTGGCGGGCACGGAGTGGACCGCGCGATGGGCTACCGGGATGCGGCCAACGTTTCCTGCCTCATTAAAAACAAAGGCATTTGCGAAGGCATGGGTTCGGCTTGTGCCACCGGGCTGGGCAACATTGGCTATGCCTACCGCATGATCAAATTTGGCTTGCAAGACCGCATGTTGGCGGGCGGTGTGGAAGGCACCTCCATCGAAACCTTTGTGGGCTTTGACGCCATGTCAGTGCTGAGCCGGGGGTATTTGCCCGCCGAAAGTTCTCGCCCGTTTGACCGCACCCGCAACGGTTTTGTGTGCTCCTTTGGCGGTGCGGTGGTGGCCTTGGAAGAATTGGAATCGGCCCGGGCCCGAGGCGCAGAAATCATTGCTGTGATCGACGGGTATTTCAACAACTCGGATGGTGATGGCGACATGTTTGCGCCTTCTTTTGAAGGCCAGCAACGGCTGTGGAAGGGCTTGCGCTCGGAAGTGCCCACCTTGCACCCGGAAGTGGTGAAAGTACACGGCACCTCCACCCCGGTGGGAGACGGCATTGAACTCTTTAGCACCATTGACGCACTGGGCGAAACCGGCTACCACATTGCTGCTCCGAAATCCCAATTTGGCCACATGTTGGGCGCAGCCGGATCGGTGGAGTTCATTGCTTGTTTGCTCATGCTAAAAAACCAAAAAACCACGCCCTGCCTCAATGCCAACTGGCTGGCGGAAACGCTGGAACCGGTTCAGGAAATGGAGGACTGGCAGGGCACTCAGAAAACCGTTTCAGAGTTTCGACACCTATTGCCCACGGCCGCTGTAGCAACGCCCATCCACCAGTTGGTTTCGCTCAACTATGGTTTTGGCGGCACCAACAGTGGCATCATTCTATCCCGACATGGAAGCAACTAAAGTAGCCGTCATTTTTGGCGTTCGCAACGACCGCAGCATTGCTTTGGCGGTGGCCAAAAAGCTGGTGCAGCAAGGCATGGCCGTAGCCGTGAGTTACACGGAAACTACCCGAGAAGACGTGTTGTTTTGTTTGGATCAGGCGGGCATTCCCACGGATTTGTGTGGCCTGGTGGATGTGAGGTACGAAGATCACCTGGTCCGCTATTTTCAAACCATAGCCGCAAAGGCAGGCTCGATTGATTATGTGTTGCACAGTGTGGCCTATGGCAGCAACAAAGTGCTGTGCAACAAACTGCCCTTTTCGGACGAAACTGCTCCGGAATACATAGACATGCCGTTGGACGATTTGCAGGAGGCCATTGACATTGGGGCCTACTCCCTGTTGCGCGTGGTTCGGGCCGCGCTCCCCTATCTGTCCGCCAACGCCTCGGTGTTGACCACCACTTACAATGCTTCGCAGCGGGTGGTGCCCAAGTATGCCGGCATGGGCGTGGTGAAAGCCTGCCTGGAAAACCTCGTGCAGTGCCTCGCTTATTTATTGGGTAAAGAGGGTCACCGGATCAATGCGCTTTCGCCGGGCTTGATCATGACAACTTCGGCGGCCAGCATTCAAGGGGTGCGCAAGATGCGCAAGCAATCGGCGGCCATGGCTCCCCTGGGCAACATTGGCCTGGAAGATGTGGCAGAAGCTGCAGCCTACTACTTCTCCGATGCCTCGAAAAAAGTGACGGGAAACATCCACTACATCGACGGTGGGCTCAACATTATGGGAGGAACGGAATGATCACCTGGATACAGCAACCCGCAGCGATCAAGGTGGGCAACGACCTGGTCTACCTACCCCACTTTGAGCAATCCCTCACTACGCCCTTCATTCGAAAGGTATACACGGCCGAAGAACGCGCCTATTGCGATCGGTTTCGGGATTCCACCCTTCGGTATGCCTCCACGTTTGCCGCCAAAGAGGCGGTGTACAAAGCGGTGAAGCAATGGGACAGTTCACTCACCTTGTCCTGGAACAAAATAGCCATCAGCCGGGAAAGAATTGCTGGTAAACCCTCGGTTTGCCTGTTGGTAGACCAAGAGCCGCCCGTGGACATATCCCTGAGCATTACCCACGACGGCGACTACGTGTGGGCGGTGGCTTTGCTTTCGGCCCGATCCACTACAAGTACCCAACTGAACGCATGATTGAAGCAACGGAATTGGCACAATTGAAAGCCATTGTGCGGGAAAGTGTTTTTGAAGAAGACCTGGAGATTCACCCCACCGATCACTTGGTGACCGACCTCGGCCTGGATTCGATGGGCTATGTGGACCTCACGGTCAAAATTGAACTGACGTTTGGCATCGCCATCAGCGACAAGGCCATTCGTGCAGTAGCCACTTTTCAGGATTTGGTACACCTCATCACTCAAACCAAGACAAATGGATAGTTCAGCAGCCTCAGCCCCCACCACTTGCCAGGTAGCAAGAAAAATCAACATGCCGCAGATGTGCATTGACGGGCTTTCGGAAAACTGGTTGTTCAAGTATTTGGGCGCCAACCACTGGGAAATGCTTTGCCGCGGCCTGGGCACGGATTCCACGCATTTGCAAAATGAAGACGGTGAGCGTTTGTACGCTTCGTTTGTGCGCATCCGCATGGATGCGGCACGGGCCATTTGTGCGTTTCGGGAAAACGAACACATCACTTTGAATGGGCAGCTCCAGCGCTACGGCAATGAGATGTATTTCAGTGATTTCGCCTTCACCTCGCAGGCAGATGCGACCAAAACCATCCAGGCGCAATTGATGACGATCTTTTCGGTGCGGGCTTCTTCGGGCAACCAAAAACTGCTGCGCAGTGAAGCCCGCCAATCCAATGCCGGCATCACGGCCCTTAAGACCATGCCGGCCTTTGGGCAGGAATACCGCAAAATCAAACTGCAAAAACTGACTTCGATTCGGCTAAAAGGCCACGAGTTTGTGCTTAGCGATGCCGTGCTCTTTGAAAAGGAATACCGCCTGAATCCCTACTACGATGTGAACGGTGTGGGCCTGATCTATTTTGCGGCCTACCCCACCATCAGCGACAGTTGCGAAAGCCACTACTTCAACACCCTGCACCCCACGGGCAAACGCTGGGAACAGCAATATTTTACCCTGGCGCGCGACCTGCTCTACTATGCGAATTGCGAATTGTCGGACACCATCATTTACCGCCTGAACCAGGTGGAGCACGTGGATGCGGACACGGTATGCATCAGCAGTTCGCTCTATCGGCAATCGGATGGCGCGCTGATGGCCCGCCTGTTTACCGTGAAGGGCTTGAGTAGGTGAGCGTAAGAATTTGGGGGTTGTGTTCCTATTTCAGGATTTACTTCCAATGGCCGTCAACCTATTTTAGGACGAGAAAAATACCGCTCAATTTCGTTTGTCTCCCCACTGGGCTTTGGGGAGACAAGCCGCCAAATTTTATTTGTCTCCCCACTTTTAGTTTTGGGGAGACAAGCCGTCGAGTTTTGTTTGTCTCCCCACTTTGGGTTGGGGAGACAAGCGCTTGCGTTTGCTTTGTCTCCCCACTCCGCTTGGGGGAGACAAGCGTTTCCGGGGCCTTGGGCAACAGGCTTGCGCGCCTCCAACATCAGCCACAGTTGCGAAAGCCACTACTTCCCCCCCCTGCACCCATTGGCCAACGCTGGGAACAACAGTATTTCATCCTGAAACGAGACCTCCTCCATTGAGCGAATTGCGAATGGTCGGCCACCATCCTCTACCGCCTGAACAAAGTGGAGCACGTGGATGCGGACACGGCAGGCCTCAGCATTGTTGATTGCTTCGACCCCTAAACCAAATAGGCTTTTTGAAGCGTAAACACCCGCATCTCCTTTTTTTTGCCCCGCAGCAGCACGTCTCCCACCAAGCGGGAAGTGTACAACTGCCCAATGGATAGCTGCTCAAACAAATACTCCGAAATCAAGAGCGAAACTCCGTGCCGGTTGCACTCTGACTGAATGCGGGCCGAAGTATTGATCACGTCTCCGTGATAGGCGATCTCCTTTTTCACAATGCCTACCTCGGCCACCATGAGCTTCCCGCCATGAATCCCCGCCTTAAATTTGGGGGTGATGCCATACCGGTTTAAATAATAGTTTTCCTTCATGGTGAGCCGCTCATTGAAGGCAAAATAGAGCTCTATGCAATTGTTTTTCGCCAAACCGTGTTTGTAGGGCCAGGAGATTACGGCTTCGTCACCTACGTATTGATAAATCTCTGCGTCATACTCAGGAACCACCTCATTCATGTCGTAAAAACAATCCTGAATCAATTGACTGTATTTCAGGTGGCCCAGCTCTTCGGCAATGGTGGTGGAAGACCGGAGGTCAAGAAACATGAAGATGCGGTCTTCTTCCTTTGGTTCTTTGTATTTGCCCAAGAGCATTTTAAGCAACACCCCTTTTCCGAATTTGTCATTGGCGATTTTGACGAAGGAAAAAACAAGGGAAGCAAAAGCCATGTAAAAAGCAATGGCTCTGAAATTCTTGTCGTAAAGCCACCAGTTGTAATCCATTTCCATTTGCAGGTGATAAAATGCATTGAGCAAGACAACAGACACTGAAAAAATGAGAATGATGGAAGTCAAATAGCACAAGGAGGAAAACAATACAGAAAGGCCAAGCGGCAACTTTTTGGTGGTGTATTTTTCAAAAAAGAAATCCAGCGTTGCGTTCACTGTTCCGATCATGAACCCTACTAACAGAAACAAAACGAGGCCCTGACTAAAGTTCAGGTCTGCTCGGAGTCCATTCGTTTCCAGCTCCACCCGCATGCCATAGAACCTGAAAATCGTCAACAGCGCCAAGGCAAACATCCAAAACGGGATGGCCCACCTTAGCTTTTTCAAATACATTTTGAGCGGTCTGTTCATAGCCGAATTTTGCAGAAAGCCAAAGGCTGCTTTCTCGTTTTTACAGTTCCTGAGATGGGTGCGGCATCAACTTTCAAGAAGTGCCCGGTAGCAACAAGGCTCATGCAAGCAATCCCGCATGAGCCTTGCGATCATTCATAACATCAATATGCTATGCACCCTGTAAATCATTGCCCGTGGATGGGCGCGCATTGCAGTACCGCACCACCACCGACATTGTATCGGAATTGATGGCCGTAAAATGCCCCAAAACATTTCCCGACCAATTGGTAGTAGGATTCGCCGGAGCTGCGGTTCCGCCCACAAAACCATTGGCATCACTCACAATGTCGGCCAGCGACTTGAAGTAATCAAAGGCCGCATTGTCAAAATGAATGAATTCCACCGTCACCCGCTGGCCTTCTTCAAACACCTCCCCCAAAATTGGAAACCGGGCCAATTGTCCGTTGTTGAAGTCGTCGGTAAGTACCTGCAGGTTCGAGGCACTCAATTGCGGCACCCCATTGATGGAATAGATTGCCCGGTAATAGTTGCGCGCTCCGGCCGGGTCGTTGTAGCGAAAAAACACTTCATAGCCATCGTCGTTCACCAACCCGCCTTCCTGAAAGTCGGCCTCAATGTTCACAATGTCCACATCCTCCATCATGGTAGAACTGGCCGTATAGGTCGTTCCATCCACGGCAACCTCCAGGGTATAAGTCGTGCCGACGGTTCCATTGACCTGGGCGGTATAATTGCCCTTGGCCGTGTGGGCCAGCAAGGTGGTATTGCCCAGGTCATCCCGCAACGTTACGGTAGCATTTTCTACCATCGGTTGGGTAGCCGATTCAAAATAGGGCGTGGACCGGGAGATCAAAACGTTGAACGCTTGATCGCCCTTCCTCAGTTGGGCTTCGATCACCACTTGAGAAGCAGCGGTGTCAATATCAGGATCAATTTCTTTCTCACAGGCGCAGCAAATGGCGATCACAGAGAAAGCAGTTAGCAGGTTTTTCATTTTCATACCAATTGTGTTTTTGCAGTGGCCAGCACCGACTCAAAAGCTAAAGTTGTAGGTGACAGAGGGAACAATTTTGAACAAGGACAATTGAATGGCTTCGTTTTGGCTCGGGTCGTCCTCGTTTTCCTGAAAGGTGATGATGTAGGGGTTCTCTCTGAGGTACACGTTGTAGACCGAGAAATTCCAACTGCTTTCAAACCGACCTTTCTGGGGTCGTTTCCAGGTGAGGCCAAAATCCATCCGGTGATAATTGGGCATGCGGTTGTCGTTTCGAGGTCCGTATGCCGGAATGGAGGAACCTTCTAAGCTGTATTGGCCGGAGGGGAAAGTCACCGCATCGCCGGTGTAGAAGGTGTAGTTTCCCGACAAGGTGACCCGATCGCTCAGCTTATAGGCAGCCACCACCGCAATGTCGTGGGTGCGGTCTTGCCGGGCCGAAAAACGTTCTCCATTGTTGATCTCGTCAAATTGCCGGGTGGTGCGGGAAAGCGTGTAGCTCACCCAACCGGTGAGCTTGCCTTTGTTTTTCTTCAGGTAAAACTCAATGCCGTAAGCATCTCCATCCCCGGAAACCAAATCGGCCTCGATTTCGTCGTTGAAAAAGGCGTTGGCACCATTGCGGTAATCAATCACATGGTCCATGTCTTTGTAATACACCTCGGCCGATGCCTCAAAAGTGTTTTGCCGAAAGTTGCGGTAGTATCCGAGCGATACCTGCTCGGCAATTTGGGGGCGCACATTTTTGCTCGACATGATCCACGTATCGATCGGTGTGGAAGTAGTAGCATTGGTCAACAGGTGGATGTACTGCAAATTGCGGTTCAGGCCCAACTTCAACGAGCTGAATTCATCCAGGGAGTAATTGGCAGACAAGCGAGGTTCAAAACCGCCCATGAACTCCATGGGCGCGTTTGCATCAAAAGTCTCTACCGCGAGCACGTTTCCATTGCCGTCCAGGGTAAATTCATCTCCCTCACCAATGCGTTGCAAAAAAGAATACCGCAGGCCATAATTCACTTGTAGTCGGGTCGTTATTTTCTGTTCGTTTTGAAGGTATACTGCTCCCTCTACGCCGATGCTTGGCGTGGCATCTTCGGAGGTAAATCCGGTGTTGGGGCCCACAGTGAGGTTGCCCGGCTCCACCGTATGGTGAATGGCATTGATGCCAAACTTCAAATTGTTGTCGTTGTTGAGGTAGTAAGTAAAATCTTGCTTGAGGTTGTAGTCGGCAATCACCGACTCCAATTCGATTTTGTTTTCCCCACTACCGATAATGATGTTGTAATCGTAGTTGCTCAGAATGAGCGAAGTGTTGGAAAACAGCTTATCCGAAATGATGTGGTTCCACCGCAGGGTACCGGGCACGTTGCCCCAATCGAAACCAATTTGATCCCCAATGCCGAGTTTGTCCCTTCCATAGTAGCCCGACAAATACAGCTTGTCTTTGTCGCCCAAGCGGTAGTTGGCCTTTAAATTAAGGTCGTGGAAAAACAAAGTGTTGTCGCTCAATTCGTCGTCATTGCTCAGTTGCAAAAACAGGTCGGCATAGGTTCGACGGCCCGAAATCATAAACGAACCTTTGTTTTTCACAATGGGCGCTTCTACCGTTACCCGGGAAGCGATTAAGCCAATGCCCCCCGTTACCGCCAACTGTTTGCTGTTGCCGTCTTTCATGCGAATGTCCATCACCGAAGCCGTGCGGCCACCGTATTTGGCCGACATGCCGCCTTTGTAGATCTCGGTGCTTTTTAGAGCATCCCCATTGAAAACCGAAAAGATGCCCAACAAGTGAGAAGGATTATAAACCGGAGCTTCATCCAGCAAAATCAGGTTTTGGTCCAGGCCTCCACCCCGCACATAAAAGCCCGAATTGCCTTCGCCCGCCGTTTTGATGCCCGGCGTGGTTTGAATAACCTTCATCACGTCCGGCTCACCGCCCAAGGCAGGAATTTCTTTGATGGCTTTGATGTCTATTTTCGTCACACTGCCATCATTTCGGGTAACGTTCACATTCTCTTTTTGATCAGAAATCACCACTTCGGCCAACTGTTGTGTGCTGGCTCCCATTTCTACATCTAAGCGCACATTTTGGGTCAACGACACGTGTTTCACTACCGATTCGTAGCCAATGAGCTGAAAGGAAATGTCGTATTCGCCAGCCGCCAAGGAAATGGAATAAAAGCCGTATTCATTGGAAGTTACCCCCACGCCGGAAAGGTTGGTGACCACCACATTGGCAAAAGGCATGTCTTCTCCATTGCTCGCATCTTTTATCTGCCCACTCAGGGTGTATTTTTCATTTTGCGCAGAAGCGACTGAACACACTAAAACTGCCAGGCAAGTGATTATTTTTCGGGTTGTGTTTTTCATGAGGACGATTACTTTTTGAGCAAAGTAAATGGCCATGAAAGCAGCAAAACCACAATAGTTAAGTGAAGCGGACAAATTGCAGCCTGAAGCGGAAAAGTGAAAGGAGATTTTGGTTTTTAAACCCCGGCTTCTCGGCTCCGCTCGAAGACCGGAGGTGCTCGAAGACCGGGACACAATACCCGGACATTGAGCGGCAGTCGAGGTGCGGAATGCTAAATGCATAAGATAGCGGATCGTAGTTGCTTACTACGATCAGAATTCGGGGGCTCAACATCTCCCAAAATAAAGAAGTCACAATACCCGGACATTGAGCGGAGTCGAAATGGAAGGGATTTTAAACCACCACAACCACCCTCAATGGGCTTCGAGCCATTGCAAGAAATGCTTCACATTGGCTTTGCTCACAATCAATTTCTCGTCAAACTTAATGGTGGGATACACCAACAATTTGCGGGCAAAAAATTGAGAAACCGAGGCCACCGCTTTGCGGTTGATGATGAACTGGCGGTTCAGGCGGTAAAAATCATCCGGCAACAGTGCAGACAGTTGTTCCATGTTCTGCTCGGCCACGTATTTCTTCAAATTGAAGGTATAGATGTACAGGGATCCGTGATCCAGGCCCGCCAAAGCAATTTCTTCCAACTTTAAAGGCAAAATTTCATCGCCCTTGTAAATCAGGATGCTGTTTTTTTGCTCGGCTTTTTGTTGGCTGATGAATTGCAACACCGATTGGTAGTCAATCGGTTGCCGCTCAACCGCTGCCCCGATCAAGGAACGGTATTTCGTCAGCGCCCTTTCCAGGTCTTGCAAATCAAAGGGCTTGAGGATGTAGTCTATGCCATATACCTGAAAAGCCTCCAGGGCATAATGGTTGTAGGCGGTGCAAAATATGATGGGCACCCTGTTTTGGGTCCGCTTAAAAATTTCGAAGCTCAGGCCGTCGGTCAGTTCGATGTCGGAAAAAAATAGATCGGGGAATCCGTTTTTTTCAATGTAGTCAATCGCGTCCTTGATGCTGGGCAATTTGGCCAAAATGGTAATCGATGGATCGGCTTGTAGCAATTTACTGCTGAGCAGGTCGGCCATCAACGATTCATCTTCAACAATCACCACCTTCATAGGTCCAGGATTTTTAGCTTCACGGTAAACGTTTCTTCGGTCTCTAAAATTAGGGGTACTTCCGTGGTGAACGATTGAAACCTGGCGGTTAAGTTTTTCAGGCCGTGGCCGGTAGAGGTTGTTGCGGTGTAGAGCGGTGTTTTGTTGTTAGAAACCAACAGGTAGTGGTCCTCCTGCCGGATGGAGATGCACAACGGAATGTCTTTCGAAAAGGAATTGTGTTTGATGGCATTTTCCACCAAAATTTGAAGCGAAAAAACCGGGAGCCGCCCCTGTTTGCTGATGTCCTCGGGAATGTGCACTTCCAGTTTAATCAAATCGGAAAACCGCAGGCGCTGCAAGTAAAAATAGTTTTCAATAAACTTGAGTTCCTTTTTGATCGGAATCAAATCATCGTCCGACAGTGAAATGGATTTTCGCAAATACTTGGCCAGGTGCTCCACGTATTGAGCCGACTTTTCGCTGTCTTTCAAAATGAGGCCATGCAAAGTGCCCAGGGCATTGAACAAAAAATGCGGATGCATTTGTTGCTTCAGCCGGTCCTGGTGTTGTTTCAATTCATTGATCTGCAACCGGGCTTTCTCCAATTCCAGGCTGCCCTTGTCCACCTGGGTAATGATCAGGTTGATCATGATCAAAATCACGCTGTTGCTAACGAAACTGCCGATGTAGGGATAGATTTCAAAGGCCGACAAATCCAAAGGCCCGGTATCGGTCAACACCAGCACAATGGCCACATAGAAGTAGATGATGAGGTAAGAGAGCAGGTTTCTGAGCCAGCTTTTTTTCCAGATGGCCGATGCCTTGGCCGACACCGAATATTGAAAAAGAAGGATGCTAATGAGCCATTGCAAGAAAATGTGGAGCGAGACAAAGAAGGCCGAAGCCGAAACCGAACCCACCGTGTGTTCGATGAAGTAGGTTTTTTCGGGAGGGAGCGATTCGATGTACAACAACACCGGGGTCACGATCATCAGGCCGATGAGGGGCGAGGTGAGCAAGGCCGTTTTATACAAACGTTCGCTATAGTCTTTGAACTGCATAAACTAGCTAAAACGATTCTCCAAAGCTGATGTATAAACCACTGTTCGATCCATCTCCCAACACATAATCGACTCTGAAATTAACATTATCTTTCTGATCCATGAGCACCCGCAGGCCGAGGCCATAATTGGGATGCGCCACCGCGTAAAAGGTATTCCAATCATCGTATACCGATGAAATTCCTCCGATAAAGGCCAGGCCCATTTTCCACCGCATGGGAGTTCGCAACTCGGTTTGCACGGTAGATACATGGTTGTTTCTGTAGCGCCCCAGTAGGTAGCCCCGCACCAACCGGTCGCCACCAATCATGGAATAGTCGTAGAAATTGGGCCGGTTGGTGACAAAGGAATTGTAGATGCGGTTCGAGAACACGAATCCCGATTGGAATTGGTGGTATTTCCGGAGGTCCAATTTAAAAATGAAGTAGTTCCGGCGACTAAAATTCTGCTCCAGCTCCACCAGATAATAGTGGCCTTTGGTGGGGTTCAATAAGTTGTTTCTGGAATCCTGAAAAACTGCCGCTCTGATTCCAACATTGTTACCGTCTTTCACCTCTTGAAACAATCCCAGAGTTTCGGGGGTCACCCCTTCAAAATTTACATACCGGATACCGCCTCCCAAAAACACCTGGCGACCCATGTTGCGGTACAAACCAAGCCGCACCACGGATCGAATGCTGGCAAACAAGAGTTCGCTTTGCGCGGAGGTATTGGCCCCCACACCGTAGTAGAAATCGGGATATTCCGATGTATGGATCAGGCCATCGGTGAACCACCGTTCGGCTTTGGAAAAATAGTTCCACTCCTGCTCCAACACCAATTGCTGGTTCAAGGTATAGTTGAACTCCACCTTCGCATTGGATTTTCGGGTGATCGAATCCTGGTACCAATCGATGTTGAACAGACCAATCGCGCCAAAATACGTTTTGGTTTCCGGGCTGTAACCAAGGGCTGGAATGGGCAATACTTTGATTTTTCGTTCCGCCCCTCCCCGCTTTTCGGCGTTGGCGGCTTGTCCCCAAAGCGCAGCGGCAAAACCCATCCATAGCACCAAACAACCAATTGCCCGTTGACCATTTCGCAGAACGGAAGAAACCAATTTCGGAGAGGCAGTTTTCGCGGATAGAAAGTTCATTCCACCTTGTCTTTCACGGGTGGGCTGTGCCCAAAAACAACCTTAGAATCAACTGCCAACACCGAGGAGTTGGAACGACTTCACCTTGTAAATGAAGGTAAGGGAGAATAAGCTGTGAACATCCTTAAAATCATCGGCTTCGCGCGTCATGCCCATGTTAGTGTCGTCCACAATGGTGTTGTTGATGTTGCGCAACCCGATGGAATAACCCGCTTGGGCAGTAAAGTTTTTAAAAAGCGTGTACCCAATGCCGGCACTCACACCAAAGTCAAACAATTGGATGGGCACTTCATCGGCGGCTAGTTCGCTGGCCTTTACATCGCCCGATTTCGGAATGTATTTCACCTGCTCAATGTCTTCACCGTCTTGCATGCCGTAGCTGTCTCCTCCCAATGCAAGCGCAATGTAGGGCCCCAGGTAGACGTTCAATCCTTTCAACCGGTTGGTAAAATGGTATTGGGCATGAAAGGGCATTTCTAAGTAATTGATGGCGATTCGGTTGTGATCATCGCCACTAAATTCGGGGTTGTCTTCGCTAAAGCCTTTGGAGTTGAGCAACACCCCCGACCGGATGGAAAAAGCATTGGTGAGCATGTAGTTCACATTGACCCCAAAATTGTAACCAACGCGCATCTGAATGCTTGGCTCCAAACTCGAATTGGAATAGTTGGAGATTAAGGTAGGGGCATTCAAGCCCAACATGGGGCTGAGTTCGAGGTGACCTTTGCGATCAACCGGCTCCGAATCCTGAGCATTGATTGGAATGGAAAGGCTGAAAACAGCCATCAGGAGGAAAATTTTGGAAGAAGAAATCATAGCGTTAGGCATTTGTGAAAAATGAAGAGGGCCTCAAGTGGTCCCCTCTCCGTCTATTTTTTCCAAAATTATTTTGGGCGCCTCCCGCCTGCCAGCAGAAATAAAACCAAACCGGCAAATCGGACCATCAAGCGGACAATAGGGCCATCAAGGCAAAATACACTTCTGGATCAGGCAAGCTCAAAACAAAAAAGGCAACCCTTGCGAGTTGCCTTTTTAGCCCTGCACTTTAGGAAGTGCAAATCTTACACGGTGCCTATAGCACCCCTTGCTTTAATGCTTCACAAACTTTTGGGTGGTTTGCACTTCGCCTTTGGCGTTTAAAAAGAAAATGAAGTACACCCCATTTTCAAACTGACTCAAATCGGCGGTAGTAGGGGTACCCCGAACCAGCTCCTGCCCCAAGGTGTTTTTGATGGAATAGGCGCTGATCCCACTGCCCAACTCGATGTTCAATTGGTCGGTGACCGGATTGGGGAAAATGCTGCTCTCCAGGAGTTCGGTGTTTCCGTCGGCTGTGGCTTTGCGCAAGCTTCCATTGTTGAAAGAATAGCTGGTGCAGTTGTTCCCCCAAGAGCAAGGGCTCCACACACAATGCTCCAAACGGATGATGGAAGTGCCAGGAAACAAAGAGAAAGGTCCTCCTCCCCCGCTCGCTGGCCAGTAGGAGATTTTGCCCGATTTGTGCCAGGCGGTGCCCAACCATACCGGAGTGCCGTTGGTCACATCATATACCTTATACCAGTTGCTGTAGCAGGTTTGCTGCTCCACGGGCGTTACGTGAATTTCAAAATTATTGCCTACCCGAATGGGGATGCCACTAAAATCGGAGGTGAGGTTGGCGCAAGGCGCCTCAGTAATGTCAACGCACTTTAAATCGGAGAAGCAACCGTTGGCGCCATTCTGCAAACGCACGCAATAATTGCCGGGCCCTTGGTTGGCTACGGTCCAATTGCCGGTGAGCAAAACACCGTCTTTGTACCACTCCACTTCGCCTACCTCAGCACCTCTGGTATGCACGACATAGCCCAATGCAATTTGATACTGCGGGTTGCAAATTTGTGTGTAGGGAGCTGTAATGTCAAAATCAAGCTTGGGGACGACATTTACATTCAAGGTATAGGCTTGATCACAACCAAACTGGTTGGTTACCGTGCAAGTAATGGTGTTGTTTCCAGTGGCCAGCGTATAGTCTTTTGAAAAACCGATGGTACCATCACCCCATTCTACCGTAACATCGTTGGGAAAACTGGAGGTAAAACTAAACGTTACCGTATTGCCATCGCAAAGGTTTTGACCTGGATCGGCGACTATCGACCCAAGCAGGTTGGCGGTTTTGTCGTACGGTTCGTCATCAATTTGATCGGGCAAGTTGTAGCCTTGTTCCGATAGGAGCCCCAGGCCGTTGGTTCGGTTGGGAATGCCAACGGTTATTGCGGTGCCATCCCAGGTAGCTGTGGTGGGTGCTTCAGCATCGCTCAAAGTAGCGATGTGGGTAGCTCCGGCGAAGTACAATTGGTTGTTGACGTCTTTCTCAATGTTGCCCCGCTTAAAGTTGGCCGCATCAGCACCGGCAACACTTAAGGTATTCAAGGTGTAGAAGTCGGTGTAGGCAGCATTCAAATCCACATAGCCCAAATAAGGCGATTCCTCCATGGAGAAATACAAATACCTGCCCGAAGCTGAGAATTCCAATCCACGGACCAAATTGCTTCCTCTCGAAGTTTCCGGAATGTGTATGCCCTTGATCGAATTGGCAACGATACCCCCAGAATTTTGATCAATATCCAACACAAAAATCATCTTTTTCCCAATGGGTAAAATAGATGAAAAATCATTCCATTGAACTGGGAAGTCAGTTCCAACAATACCATTCAAAGGAGTGCTGGCAGTAAGCCATCTTTTGCTCCGAATTAGAAATGACATTCTATAATTTCCATTCGGAAGCCGTTGCACATCAGAATCGCTAAGCGAGCTGTTATTGTCCTCCACACCTATTGCGCTGCCTGCATCAAACATTTTATAAGGCTCAGCGGTGGGCCGCCAAGAAAAGTAGGTGTTCAAGTCCCAAATGTTGTTATTGTCGTGAATTCCACTTTGGTCCACCACAAACCTTCTTAGGTTTGACGATCCTGCAATAAACAGAAAGCGTTGGTTGTTTTTTACCTGCGTGGTCATGATGGAATAGCCCTTCCAATTTTCTCTTCTAGTGCTTGAACCGGTATTATTCTCAACAAAAAGCTGCCGAACATTGACTTTATAGCTATTCCCATCTGGAATTGTAATGTCACCGGTAACAGATTGGTCTTCAACATTTTGCTTACCCATATTTAGAGTGGTGTAATAGAAACCTTCACGTTGAGTAGCAGGTTCATAGTGGTAATAAACAATGTAGTATTGTTTGCATTTCCCTGGAACGCTGATGATTTCTATTTCACTATCTACATTTGCCGGTCCCATACCTAAGCCAGGAGAAATTGCATGGTTAAGGACACCAATTAATCGCCCAAGTCTGTCGTAGATCTGATTGTCGACAATAAAAAAGTCTAAATCGCCATTGTCATCTACATGGTTGGTAAAGGCATTTTGGGGAGTTTGTCCAGTATAATTGTAAGAGGTGCCAAACCTATGCCCTCCGGGAAAGTCAATTTCCTGAACCGGGTTGCTGGTGTTGTTGAGGTCCAACAACTTTGCGTGCTTTCCTGCGGATAAATTCGGTCCACCCGGTATCAACCATTTCGGCAGTCCGGTTTGGGCCTGTAGCTGATGGCAGCTCAAACCCAAGACAATCATCCAAGTTAGTAGCGAGTATTTTTTCATTTAATGTGGTTTTTAGGGCCAATTCCATCCAGAACCAGCCGGGTAATAGTTGATTAAGACCACACAAATGACTTGGGTTTCCCTTTGGCAATCAAGTAGTAATTGATGAATACAGGGGCACAACTAATGAAAGGGGCTGCTTTTTGAATGGGTGAACTTTTTACCGGTATTCCCGCTAGGCAAAGTACGCTTTGATAAAGCTGCGGGCGATGTTCGGGTTCAACCCAACCTACGCTCCCACTCGCTTTGCCTCAAAAATGCCCAAACCATTGCTTCCCGTTCGCAGGAGGGTGCAACGGAAGCCCTGTGCTGTGAGGTAGGGCAACAAAAAGTTGATGTGGGGCTGCCGCTCATGGTCGTAGTGAAAAAGTTGGGCAGCATAGCCGTTGTGAAATTCTCCTAAAATCCGCTTGATGTTGCGCAGCACCTCGGGGGGCAGGCTATAGAGAATGGGAAATTCGCTGCCTTCGCAATCCAGCTTCAGCAAATCGATGTGGGAGAGTTGGTGGGCTTGTAGATAGTCGGGCAAAGTGATAAGCGGCACCTGAGCTTCACTGGCGTGCTTCAAAAAAGCACCACCGGTGTTTTTGCGGCTGACAGGGCACGAACGAAGTTGGTCTTTGTTGCTCCACCACAGGGCGGCCTGATTCAGATAGGCGTTGGAATGGTGCCCGCAATTGCGCTGTAGGTAATCGAAGTTGGCCGCATTGGCCTCAAAGGCGTGTACCCCTACGGCTCCGTGTTGCAACGCATATTCGGTGAAGCCGCCAATGTGGGCACCCACGTCTACCACAATTTGCCCTTCCACCTTCGGGTGGTGGTATTCCGTTCCCGATCGTGCGCTGTAGTAAATGGCGGCATCGTCGGTAGCCCGACGGAAATATTTTGGGAAATGGTACACAAAAGCAGTAAAAAAGCCCTGCCAATACAATGTACCGGCAGGACCTTAGGTGGTGATTTCTACTTATTTGCTGAACACGTTTTCTACCGTGCTTTCATTGCATGGCTGGAAACCATAGGCCCGATCGGGGGCGATACATTGCCAATAGAGCACCCTGCTCGACGATCCCGACTGGCCAGGGATGTACTCCGAAAAGGTGTTGGAAGGCCCACCGGAGTATGCGTAGGGATTTCGATAAGAATACCCGTTGGACAAAGCGGTACCGCCTTGCGAGAAATACCAAAAGGCTGCTCGCGAAGTTTGCGCGTCTTGCGGTGCAGCCGTGTATAAGCCCTCGTAGGGATAAGGATCAACCACTTTAAAAGCGGTAACCACTTCTTCTCCATTGATGACATCGGAGGTGTACAGTTCTGCCAAATACAAAAACGGGGAGATAGTGGATGTCGCGTTGTCCATGATGGTCTTCAGCGTGGCGTTTGGATCATAGGGCGAAACGAAGGTCATGTAATAAGCATAGGGGTTGTTCGCATCCGGCTCGGATGGAATACCGTTGTAATACACATAGATAACAAAGTTGGAGGTGCTATCCTCGGCTTGTTTCCCCGAGTGCTGACTGATGGCACTCCCCCGTTCGAGGTGCAATACGTTTTGGAGCAAACGAATCGACCGTCGATAGGAGTCCAGATGGCGCACGATACCATAGCCGTTGGTGGAGTTGTTGCTCAGGTTGGCCACTACCCTTCGCAGCACACTGCGTTGGCCTTTGGTGAGTCCGTGCTCGTCTTCGGCTGCTTTGATCGGGTCGACCAAAAAGGCTTGTAAGGCTGCATCGTCATGGAGCAGCTTGCTGATGTAATCATCTAATTTTGACATAATCGCATTTTTAGGGTGGATATTGAATTGATGGATTTGCGTGC
>ERZ1740068.399-NODE-399-length-22416-cov-10.225214_pt1 | contig 22416 bp, 19 predicted proteins | sample MGYA00581735_ERZ1740068 | MGnify/ENA primary metagenome ERZ1740068 (study PRJEB43018, sample SAMN04849740) | marine metagenome | isolation source: floating plastic debris | place: Pacific Ocean | collected 2008-08-30 | study: EMG produced TPA metagenomics...
ATATTTTCTTCTCTAATTCTTCAATCTACAATTCAAACCTAATGGATAGAGGCGGCACCCCGGACCCCGGATTAAACCCGGGGGAGGAGTATAGCCGAAAGCCCGACCCTTGTGGTGGCCGCCAGACAACTTCCATAAAAAAGACCCGTAAATACTTTCAAACTTGAAAGTAATTCACGGGTCTTTTGAGTGACCACTATGATTTGATTATATGCTTATCGGCAAACGTCTGCCTCTGAGGCCCAAACCGGGTCCTGTGCATCGGCAGATAAGCCACTGCCTAGTATAGCACTATGCTGGCCTGTTTTGTCAAAAACAACCTGTCCCTGGTTGGCAACCACATTTAAGTTGAACACAAGGCCTGCTTCCTGTCCGGTCAATGCTCTATTGAAAAACAGACCGATCTCGTCAGCAGATCTGGCCACATTCCAGAGCCTTACTTCAGCGATCGCACCCTCGAATGCCGTATTGCCGGGACTGCGTGAGTCATGTCCTACCCAAAGGTCAATGCCTGAGCTGATACTTACCTGGGCAGGGTCTTCGTATAAGGTGAAAGAAACCCATGGCTCTCCGTCAAGGAAGTAATTCAACTGGTCGCCGCTTCTGGTGGCGGCAAAATGGTGCCATTCGCCATCCAGCATGTTGGGTACATTGTCACTGACGATGTAGTTGAAACGACCCATGCCTACGTAAGGAATTTTATGCGCACTACCGTTCCATCTATTGTGAAATCCAAATAAGAAACCATTTGATTGCCTTGATGCCATTAGCTGAGGGTGTGCTACCTGCCCCGCTTCATCTCCTTTGAACCATGCCTCCATTGTAAAATCTCCTGTTCCGATGTTAAAATCATCACTTGCAGGAATAGTCACGCGGTCATCAGCGCCATCAAACTCCAGGTAATTTAAGTTGTCCACGCAGATGACGGTATCTGGTAAACCGAAGGAGAATTTAGCGTACCCAAAATCTTCCAATGTCCCTAAATCTGCCGGTAGTACATCCAGTGCCACTTCAGTGGTTTCATTAACTGCTACGTCAAAGGCAATGGGTAAAGCATGAGATACCAGGTTTGCTAATGCAGAACCTTGTTTGGGAGTTAAGTAGATGATTTCATTGTTCTCGTTGATGACGAGGAACTCTTCCAGCGTATAGCTTCCCACTTCCAAACTAAGGGATTCTGTGACATAAGCCCCATTAAATTCGAAAATAGGCAGTAAAGAGTTGTCGTAAACAGCGTTTCCATCGGCATCATTGATAGTGATGAGGACTGCTACTGGTTGATCGTCATTGTCTAGTCTGCCGCCTCCATCGCTATTGGTGGCAATTTGAAAGCTCACCATACCTGGTTCGCTTACTTCCTCAATATCTTTGGTGCATGCCGCCAAAATGGTGGCGAAAATAGTTAGGTAAAAAAACTTTTTAAACATAATTGATTTGTTAATAATTTTTAGTTTCAATGAAGCTCATTGAGCGTATTCGTTTATTAGTGGTTAAAAGACGGCGAATGTAATCAAGAGATCGCGAATTTTTTATAAAAAATATTGATTTATTTAAATTTGAGGTCTGATTGAGGCGGGGTACGATGAGTAAAAGGCATTATTAAATAGTATAAGGCTGGATTTTTTGCTGGTACCTTGACTTACCGGATCTGACTTAATCCTAATACTTGATGGTATACCAAGGAAACCGAAGGGTTCCCTCTTTTAAAATGACGGTTACTTCATCACCCTGGCCCACTTCATCAAAGAAGTCTTCTGAGACATCTACCTGTAGTGGTGGTTCACTGGGACCACCGGCGTCAATGTCCACATAGAAAGCATCTGAAGAGTCACCTTCTTCAATACGTTTGAATAAGACTTTGGCGGGAAATACCTGCGGATCGCTGGTATCCAGATAGCAGTTGGTGAAAATCAGTGCAGACCAAAAGTAAGCCAGAAACACCGGTAAGATGCCGATAGCGGTGATGGCAATTTCCCAAGGTTTGAGGTCAAGGTTTTTGAGTTGATAGATGAGAAAGATCGCTGCTGTAATCGATAAAATACCTGCCACAGTCAAAGGCACCCTCTGGCTGGTGAGGTCGTAATTGATGGACAACCGGATTACCAAACCGGCAATTGGGAGCAGCAATGGATACCACTCTGTAGGTATCCTATCCGAATTGCTTCTGGTTTGTGCAAAGATCTCGTGATAACGATACAGCAGGACAATGCTGACGATCGGAATAATGAAGGCGATTGGAAATATAATGAAATAGGGAACCGGTTTAATAACGATCCAGATGAGGACCATCACTGACAGGGCCAGCCCATATACGCGTATTTTTTGAACATTTCGGAGCTCATTTTGAGGGATCATATAGGTGGGTGTTTTCCTGGGTTTAGCGGTTTTACCTCTTTTTTTTCTTGAAGCCATTGTGGACGGTTTGTTTTCGCGAAGATAAAATGATTTGGCCGTACTGGCGCCAGATTTTGTCTGGTGCCGATAGATAAAAGGCAGTTTTTAACTGCAGTGTAACTCAGTCTGAGGCTTACGACTGGTTCCTACTTCGTTTATTCATCTTTAATCTCCCCCAACAAGTGATTTATCACCATAACGTAGTAGATTAGAAGAAACATCCAGCAAACTAATGAAGCAACTCCTTTTCCAATTCAGTATTACCCTATGCATTTTGATGGCTTTTAGTAGCCGGTCTTTGGCACAGACCCCAGCGAATAACACGATTACTCAGGATCAACTGCGGATTATTCAGTTGGAGAATGAGGTGAAGACTTTGAATAAAAAGCTGAACGATCAGAAAGCCGCTTTTAAAGAAGATTTGGATAAGCGAGAGAGGACTTTGAAGGAGCTACAGAAGAAGGACCGTGCTTTGTCTCAGCAGGAATATGGAGAACTAAGGTTTCTGGTTTTTTTATATTCAGGGGTTTTCTTAGCCTTAATCACAGCGGTAGGCTTTCTTCTCAATTATCTAGGAAGACAGTACATTAATAATACAGCCAAACAAAAAATAGAAGAGTTAGCGAATAAGGCTGTAAAGGCAACAACAGAGGAAAAGGTTACTGCCTTATTAACTGATGATTTTGTTAAAGGACTGATTGAGAAAAAGGGTGAAGGTGCTATCGATGAACTGGCGAAACGACTTAGGAAGGAGTTTAAATCGTCCTCTTCTGAGGTATTGGAAGGTTTCAAAGAAGAGGCTGATTCGGAAATAGGAAAGGCTAAGAGGGCTCAAAGTTTATTGGATGCGGCAAAAAGAGAATATGAAAAACTGCGAATCGACTTAAGCAAAATAGATTTTTCTAAACTTCAAGATCGAGAACTAGATGAAGAAACTAAACAAGATCTAGCAGCATTTGAAGATGCTTTGGATGATGTGAAGGAGGAGAGAGACTTTACTGCTGAGGATTGGTTTTTGAAAGGTTTGGCTGAGAAGGATGAGAAGAAGTATAAGCAGGCAGTACACTCTTTTTCAGAGGCAATCAAAATAGATGAGAAAAACATTGATTATTTATACTGGAGAGGTTTTGTGCTAGACGATTTAAAGGATTTTAAAGCAGTAATATCAGATTTGGATCGAGTAATAGAACTTAACTCCAGACATGATGCTGCATGGAATAATCGAGGACTTGTGAAAATTAAGGTAAGGGATTTTGATGGAGCGATAAACGATTTGAATCAAGCACTTAAACTCGAACCAAAAAATGATATGGCATGGAATAATCGAGGCTCATTAAAGGTAGAATTAGAAGACTATGAAGGTGCAATGTCGGATTTCAAAGAATCTATCATGCTTAATCCCAAAAATCAGTTAGCCTGGAATAATCGAGGAGCATTGAAAAATGATTTAGATGACTTTTATGAGGCAATAACAGATTTAAATAAGGCTATTGAATTAGACCATGAGTATGCAAATTCTCACGCCCACCGCGCCTACTCCCATCTCATGCTCGACAACCTCGACCAAGCCATCGCCGACAACCAAAAAGCCATGGAATTAGACCCGGAATACAATAGAGCTCATTACTATCAAGGCCTCATCGAAGAAAAACAAGGTAATATGGATGCCGCCTGCAAAGCCTGGAAAAAGGCAGTGGAATTGGGTTTTGACGAGGCGCAGGAGAAGGTGGATGCAGTTTGTGGGGGATAGTCGTCACTGGCGCCAGTCTGAGGTGTGGGGTCGCCAGACCGCGTCGCGCAGACGCAGCACCGGAGACTGGTGCCGAAGTATAAAAAGGCAGTTTCCAACTGCCGTGCGGAATCATCATAGAAAACTCTCAGTCCAGACGGCTGTAAGAGGGTTAGATTTACTTATGTTACAAGCCTGATTCGGGATAATAAAATTTAGGCTAGAAATGAATCGCTGTAAGAAACAGCTTGGATAGGCAAGTGGGGCTGCAAGCTACCCCGGAAGGGTTCACTTAGTTGGGTGTTCGTTCAACAACTCTACAAACTCTCTGAAGTCTTTGTCTAATTCTATTTTTTGTCAAGTATTGAGAGCGTAATGATTCAAGGGCCAGGATGCGTTCTACAGGAGATTTTGTCTTCCAGAATGCGGCATCGAACCCTGCGTCATCTCAACTGACTATTTTGACTACTTTCTCCATTGAATAATACTTTTTCTACTACATTTAAGATAAGTAATTTAATCATAAATTTGAACTATTTAGCACTTCAGTGCGGCCTTGGAGTAATGTGACTTGGTACTGATTTAACTTCCTTATCTTAAGACAGAAATCCAAAATGTAATAAAGATCGATAATTTAGAGTAGACACTATGATTATGGATATACAAGCAGAAAAGCTTTATGTAATAGAACAGGTAGCCAGGTTAAAAGATGCAGATGTCATTCAGCAGTTAAAACGGATCCTGGAAGGTACTTCTGAACATCGAGTAGTTGGTTATGACACAGAAGGCCGTGTGATGGCAGAGGTTGATTTAGTAGAGCAGGCTAAAGCTTCTAATCTTGCCATTGAAAAGGGGAAAACGAAAACCATCAGCGAAATACGGTCCAATATCAAGAAATGGTGAGAAACTCGCTATAAGAAATAGCATGGAAAGGTAAGTACAACTGCAAGCTACCTCGGAAGGGATCACTTAGTTGGGTAATCAGTTTAAAAGTATTCAAATTGTACAAGTCAAGCTACAAGCTTGAATTTGTTGGTAGGCTCAAGCTACACTCCATTAAGCTTAAGCCAGGTATGGGCTAGCGAGCGAGACGCTCTTGGGCTTATATAGTCACCAGCCAGCGAGAAGCTGGCGACAGTGTCTTTACTGGCTACTGCCTACTTTCCATCCAACTGCCCCAAAACCGCCCTTGCCTGCTGCTGATGGATCATCTGTTGATCTACTACTACCTGCAACGCTGCTTTTGCTTTGTCAATTTCACCGGATTTCAGGTAGGCCAGGCCCAGGTACCATTGACGGTAGTTGGTGTAGGGGACTTCGTTGAAATATTGATCATTCTCAAAAATTGTAAGTGCCTGCGCTGTCTGGTCAGTACTTAAGTAACTGACCCCCAGAAGAATGGCATTTTCTCCACTTTCATTAGCAACCAAAGGACTGTATTTGAAATGGGTAATCACTTCACCGTACTTTTCCTGCTCATAGAGGTCCATTACTGCCGCCGTGGACTGCGTGGACCCTCTGGTGGTAGCCGCAACCGGGAAGGGTTTGTAATAGGTGTCATACATGGAGGCATAAGAGTTCCCGGACGTATTGACCATGTAAATCGCCAATGCCGACAATAGCAAAACCGTGACAGACGCCGCTATCCTAAACCACGTGGCCTGGAAAATGGACCGTTCTTTGGGTTTTTGGTTGGGTAGCATACCCATCAACTCCTCGCGAACTACTTCCCGGCTCCTTTTGTGGTCAAACATCGATTTGATGCCTTCCAGGTTTTCCGGTGAAATATCCGCTGAAGGCTCACCTTCTTTGTCCGCTGCCGAGACATTTGGAATTTCTTCCAGCTCGCCTTTCAGGAATTTGTCCAGTAAATCATCTGATTCGTCGGCTTTCATGCGCTACGCTTTTTTAACTTTAACTCATCTATCAGCTTGGAGAGTTTGGCCAAACATCTGTATTTGTTGGTTTTCACTACTCCGGCACTACTGGTATTGGTGACTTTGGCAATCTCTTTAAGAGAGTGCTGCTTCACATAAAACAGGTGCAATACCTGTTGACATTTTTCATTAAGCAACTCAAAGGCTTCGGTTGCCAGTTGCAACATTTCCTCTTTTTCTGAGTGCTCCTCTGCCTTTATCAATGGGTCTTCACTGTGGAGAAGTTCCCGGACCGGCATTATTTTTTGTAACTTTTTTTCCTGGGACTGGTTTTTCTGGAGACTTGCCAAATACTGATTCCGGCACGTAGTATACACATAATTTCTGACATCTGTCAAATAGGTAATCTTTCCGTTCAGTATATTTTCCCTAAAAATCAGCAACGAATCAACAAAAATGTCTTCTGCATCCTGGCGCGAACAATTGTTCTTGTAGACGAGGTTTTGAATACAGAAATCAGCATGCTCATCGAAGATGAAAGCAAGGCTGGAATTGTCTCCTTTCTCCAAAGCCTTCCGAAGCTGTTTCAGCTCTTTTTCATTCATAAGAAGGTTTTACTAAAAAAGTGTTCAGCTGTTTCCACTTTTCCTATAAAGAGTAAAATTAAATTTATTTGATCCCATTATAGGTAGTCATGACAGTTTTTCTATAGAGTATCGTTCAAATGCTTGACTAAATGCTACAGTGGTATCATGCCAAATGATGACTGGACTTCCCAGAGACCCTCATTCAAGGCCAAAATCTACTCGTAATAGATCAAACGTGATAAGGGCCATTAGGATGCTTATTTTGAAGTGTGATATTTGTAGTTCAAACTGTGATCAGGCAAGAGATTCGAGGATAATGCTATTAAGCTGACGAACTTCTTTTACGAAACGCGGACTGCGGGCTGCGTGGTCCGGGCCTGCGCGGCGCGGCCAGGGATAGGAGTGGCACCCCGGACCCCGGCTTGTGCGGCCCAGATTAAATCCGGGGGAGGAGTACAACGGATAGCCCGACCCTAAGGGTGGCCCCCAAACAGCTTCTATTTCCAACAATACAAAACAGCCAATTACGCTATTCCAGACCAATGTAGTACCAGGGGAACCGAAGGGTTCCCTCTCTGATGATCACATCCACCTGATTGCCTTCAAAGATTGCATCATAAAAATCCTCCGTTACTTCTACTTCGGTAGCGGAACGATCGGCACTCCATGCATCTATGCTCACATAAAACGAATCTGAAGAGTCGCCCTCATAGATGCGCTTAGACAGGACTTTGGCAGGTACTACCTGTGGTTCACTGCGATCTAGATAACAATTAACGAAAATCAGCAGAGACCAGAAATAGCAAAGGAATATTGGTATCATTACCAGAATAGTGATATAACCCTTTATGGTCTTAGGGTTAAGTTCTTTGATTTTATAGATGGCAAAGGCTATTGCGAGGAGGGTGAGGATAGCCGCAATGATCCATGTCAGCCAATAAGTTGCCAGATTATAGTCAGCAAAAACCCTTAGGGCGGCGCCAATTGATGGGATGAGAATAGGATACATTACAGTGAGTGCGGTGCTTTCTTCATCGCTATTGATTTCTACAATCCCGCTAAAACGATAAGCAATCACAATCCCGATGACCGGAAGAGCAAATGCGATGGGCATCACCAAAAAATAAGGTGTCGGCGCCAGCCACATCCATATGGCGACGGCATAGGACGCATAGTCGGCATATTGGGTGAATTGACGTGCACGTTGGTAGCGACTTTTAGGTGCTTTATAAGTTGATTTGATCGGATGTTTGCGCTTTTTGCCATATGGCATTTTTCTCCTTGAGCCCATTATTGACGGTTTTTGGACGAAAATAAATACTTTTTGATTTACAAGGCCATTGTCTAATCAGTTTGATCCAGAAAATTTCTGGTAGAATATCTGAAATTTTGAGTGTATCTTGACCAACTAAACATCTATTCAAAATGAACCGAAAAAGCCAGGTAAGACACTGTCTGCTCTGCCGCAATAGAAAATGGGACCGTAACCAAGGCACTATTTGTGGCCTTACCAATCAGTATGCTACCTTCAAAAACACCTGCCCGGATTATAAGAATGATCGTGCCCAGCGGAAGAAAATTCTGGAGAAAAAACTCTTCGACTATGGGATCACTGGTAACCAGCGCAGCATCGTGGTCGATTCGTTGAATGACGAGTCTACCTCCGCCCGGGAAACACGTTTTTACCAAAAGCCGACCAAAGGACTGTTGAAGGCGTTGCCTAAGGAACACCTTATAGGCAAGTCATTTCGTAAATACCTCCTCTGGTATATTCTTCCTCTTTTCCTGGTTGCTTATTTCTTTGGCAATAGCTGGCAAGAGTGGACTACCAGGAAATTGCTGATAGACACATTCATCTTTCTCGCATTGATTGCCTACCCGATAGGAGATTATTTCTTTGGTAACAAGCCATTGAAAGTCAGTACCAGGGGAGTATTCTATAAAGGAGAGCTGATCCAGTGGCAGGTAATTTTAGGCACCATTATTCAAAGTAAACAATCACGTGGAATGGCTACTCAATACCTGATCTTACTCATGCCCTACGAAACCGATATCGAAATCAACCTCAATGGCCTGGCAGGTTCCAACAGGAATACCGAGCAGGTGATAGCGCTGTACAAGCTTAAAAATCAACTACTTCGAAAGGCCGCGGCACGTAAAAGGCAGGCGATGAAAGCGGCCCGCAGCTGAGCAATTGGTTCATACCATCAGTTTCTTAAGACGCTGCATGAACAGATCCCGCTTCCTGGGCGAAAGCGGCACCCTGCTACCATCAGCCAGCACCACAGCACCACCCTCGCGTTTGTCATAGCCGGTGACAAACTGCATGTTGATCAGGTGTGATTTGTGTACGCGCATGAAATGGCAGTCCGCGAGCTCTTCTTCAAAGTCTTTCAGTGTCCTGGAAATAAGCAACTGATCGGATTCTTTAATGTAGAAGCGAGTGTAGTTGACATCTGCCTCACACCTGATGATATCGCTCAGCTCTATAATACGCATCATCTCCTGGGTAGAGAGAATGATCTTCCGGGGCATGTGGTTTTCCTGCTTCAGGTTTTCCAGTAAAACTGCTACTTTATCAGAATGCTCGTCGGTAGGTTCGCTGATTTCGATCAGTTTATCCACCGCACTTCGCAGGTATTCCCTGTTGATGGGCTTAAGCAAATAATCGATTGCAGAAAAGCGAAAGGCTCTTACAGCATAGTGCTCATAGGCGGTAGTGAAGATCAAATGAAATTTACTGAAATCTACTGCTTTCAGGATCTCAAAAGAATTACGATTGCCCAGCTGAATGTCCATGAAAACCAACTCGGGCTGTTGCGCTTCAATGAGGGAAATTGCTTCATTGACCTGACCGGCCTCTCCAATGATCTCTATTTCAGGACAATCTTCCAGGATCATTTGCCGGAGGGCGATTCTGGCGTTTTTTTCGTCTTCTATGATTATGGTCTTGATCATGTTGTCAGGTAGTCATAAGTGGTAAGGTAAATTTGACTGATACGCCTTTGACCTGCTGTTTGCTCACAATGTTTTCGATTGTGAGCCACTGCTGGTGTTTCCCTTTAATGCGTTCGAGCCGTTCCTGTATGATGGCGATGGCCTTGCTGGTATGTTTTTCACTCTTTTTACTCTGCATAAGTCCCCGCCCATTGTCTGATATCTCCACGCTGATCTCATCTCCTTTTTTGCTGAGCCTTAACTTAATTTGTCCACCTTTGATACGGTCCAGTCCATGCTCCAGCGAGTTTTCGATGAATGGCTGAATGAACATGGGCGGTACCATTAAAACGGCTTCGTCAATTTCCTCCGCAATTTCCGTTTCAAACGTCAGCTCGCCTTCAAAGCGGGTTTTCTGGATGTCTACATAATTGCGTAGCATCTTCAGCTCTTTGTCCAGTGTGATGTAAGCTTCCCTGGAGGTATCCAGAATGTCTCTGGTTAGTTCGCCAAATTTGGCCAGTGAGATAGAGGCAGCCCGGTTGTTATTGGTCATGATAAAACTCTGAATAGACGATAGCGCATTGAAAATGAAATGTGGATTGAGTTGAATGCGCAGCAGTTGCTGGTTCAGTTCATTGGCTTCTTTGTCCCGGCGGTGCATTTTACGATTGTAGATGAGGTAGGAGATGAGCAGAAGAGAAATGAACACCAGGACAATGGCGATCAGGAGCAGATTGCGCTGTCGTAATTCCAGCTGCTGAAGTTCCTTTTCTTTTTGTAGGTTACGAATGTCCGCCTCGTACTGAAACTGCCTTTCCATACGGAAAAATGCCTGCTGTTGCTGGTAGTTGAGCAGGCTATCCTCCCACGATTTCAGGTTTTGCAGGCTTTGAAAAGCTGTCTGAAAGTCCCCTTTGGCCTCACTTATCTGCATTTTCTGTCTCAGCATCTTACGGACCCAGTTACTTTCCAGCTTTTTGTTGATTCTTTGTGTGGCGCTGAAGTGATATTCTTCAGCAAGTAATAAATTGCTTTTTGCTAAATATGCATCTGTGTAGCCCAGGTCAAGTAACAGCCTGCCAAGGTCTGTTTGTTTGTCGATGTCCAGCAAATTCAGATAGTAGAGCGCACTGTCTCCTTTGTCCTCTGTGCTGTAAATGTCGGCGAGACTAGTGAGGATGAAAATGGAGTTTTTATGGGTGTTCTGGTTGATTTGAAAAGCAAAGTGCAACAATGTTTTTGCGGAATCCAACTGCCCTTCCTGTACCAGTAGTCCGGCGAGTTGGCGGGCGGCGACTGAGACTGCTGCACTATCGGCTTGGGGAGTTTCGTAGAGGATGGCGTTATAGATCTCTCTTGATTTTTCTACATCCCCCACTATCTGCAGCAGCGCTGCGATCCGGAGCTTCGCCTTTTGTTGGACTTCTGGGCGCTTCATTCTTTCGGCTTCAGCCAGGACAGTCTGGTAGTGATTCATGGCCGAATCAAACATATTGAAGACCTTATAAATGTCTGCCACCATCATGTGAAAGTTGATTTCGTCCAGCACCCTGTTTAAATCTGGCGGTGGTGGGGAAAAATTGGCTTTTGCCCTGTTGATGTATTCCAGCGACTTGTCCCGTTCGTACTGTACCCCATAGTAGTACGCCTTGAAGATCTGTGCTTTGGACAATGCATGCTTTTGTTGATACTGTTCCGCTACCTGCTCGGCAAGGTTGATGTACAACCACGCTGTATCAGGGTTTTGCCTTACTGCGATATGGATTTTGGCATAATCTGCCATGTGGCTGGACAGCATGCGCATGTTGTCAATGGCACTGTCGTAGGCAAATATTTCATGGTGTAACCGACTGGTGGCTACAGAGTCATAAAGATCAAAGTGATGGAGTCTTTCTTTGAAGGCGTCGTAAACCGCCTCTTCGCTAGCTTCCTGCGCCCACACCTCCTGTGCGCAACAGAAAAACAGGAGTAAAAACAGGTATTGGTGAAAGCCCTTCATTGCGTAATGAGCGAAAAATATCTTTAAGTCACCTGAATATCGTATTTCACAAGCAGTCCTGCCAACCCGGCCTGGGAAAACTTTGCTTTTTTGATCCTGTTTTGTTCAGGGTCTATCTGGAAGTCGTAAGCTGTTGATAAGTCGGCTTTTTCCAGGTTAGTTCTTTCAAAAGTAGTGTTCTTGAGGTCGCAGTAGGTGAAAATCGCCTCAGTGAGATCGGCCTCACTGAAGTCGGTATCTTTGAGGCCACAATTGATGAAATTAAACTTCTTCAACTGGCAGCCATGAAATGAGCATAAGTTCAGCTGGCACTTTCTAAATAAAGCATCGAATATGAGCTGACTACAAGTGTCAAATTGCAGTCCCATGAGCTTGCAACCTTGAAACTGAACCCCCCGGAAAGCGGTGTCTACAATTTTTGCATTGGTGAGGTCACAGTTGTCAAACTCACAGTCAATGAACTTGACACCTGTCAAATCAAGTCCTGAGAAGTTACAGTTTTCAAAACGGCAGTTTTCATATTCTGTAGCGCTCAGCCCGGATCGTTTGAAATCCCGATCGTGAATCTCTTCTCCCTCTAGATAGGTGTCACTCATAGTTCGTCGTCTAATAAGATTAGTTTCCCCATGATCTTTAATCGTATGAGATACACTGATGTTACCCACCTGGCATTTATTAAAATCATGGCCAGAGTAAATATATGAATTATTATCAGGACTATCACTAATCGCTCTTCTTACCCTGACGCTAGTTTGTAGCTGTGCCGCGCAGGCTGGTTCCCGGCCCGTAAAAGCGCTTTTGAAGATGGTTACTCGTTTGTCTGACGGGAATCAGTTTTTCACATGATCCATGTCATGTGACCACATACCGCGATGTTGTTCCTTTGAGTCAAATCAAATAGCAAAACAAATGAGCGCAATGGTAACAAACTTCGTCAGATGGTCAGACAAAATGCAGTTTTACAGAATACCGACCATCGCTGCAATGATCATGGTACAAGGTTGTATTCTGGTTCCCTTAGTGCTGTTCACCATGTCTAACGCGGCAGCTAATGTAGAGGTACCGGTCATGACCATTTCTACTTTTTTGATCGTCACCTTGAACCTGGCAGATATGCCGACTAAAATTACAATTCCTGTTTTTTCTGTGACGACACTCATCGCGATCGCGATGTTCTTTTTCAACATCATTTTTTGATCCGGTCTCAACAGATTTGTATTCCCAATTTTGCTGAAAATAGAAGAATACCTGTCAAGGACAATGATTTGCCAAAAGTGCGCAGTCAGTCTTTGACGGGTATCTTCACTTTATAAGGGGTCCAACTACGGGTCAATCTGAATTAAATTGAGGTCGTCACAAGAAAAGATGAAGGCTCAAAGTTCCATTCGATCAACAGCACCTCGCTTTCAATCATTATCACCCTACATTGAATAAAGTAACCTGCATCACTCTGCGGTTATTGCATAGCTTCAAAGGCATCTATCCCTGGAGCCATGCCGAAAATCCGATAACAGAGTAGGCACCATTTTATCAATGTTATTATGAAAAGAAAGATCAATTTAGTGCAGCTGAAGGTCAGGAGCTTTGTCACAGAAGTTTCAAAGGATAAAGAGCAGACACTACATGGTGGTAGCGTCATTGACAGATTTACCAAAGTAGGTTGCACCATCAAGAGGACCGCCTGCTGTGCCATCGGGCCTGTCAGGACAAGACAATATTGCGATACCTGAGAAAGCGACCAACTTAACTACGAAAACACAAAAGGTTTGGAACAACGCTGGCAAAGCGGTGTTCCAAACCTTTTTCATTTCAATGTGACAGTGTCTTATTCGTACCTCAGTGATTCCACCGGGTTTTTTTGTGCCGTGGAGAGAATCCGGAAACTGGAGATGCCCAGCGAAATGACTAAAATGGTTACGATGGGCAGCAAGATGGTGAAGATGTCTATCTGCCGGAAGTAAGTAAAAATAGACCCCATCAAGCCATCTATGAGGAAGGTCGCTCCTGCCGCTCCTAAAATGGTAGCGATGCATAGCACAATCAAAAACACCCTACTCATGATGGTGAGGATGTGGGGAACCCCTGCTCCTAATACTTTTCTCACACCAATTTCTTTCACCCTTCTCAGCACATTGAGCGAAACAAGGGTAAACATGCCGATGGCAGACAAGATCACAGCAAGGATGCCAAGGAAAGAGAACATGACCACAATATTTTTATTGACGACCAGGGACTCACGTAGGATGACATCCTGATAATCAGCATAGAAGGGTTTGTTGGGTGCTATCTGCCTCCATGCGTCTTCCAGGGAAGCCATGGTGTTTTGAAGCTGATCCGTGCTGGAAGTAACAATCAGGTAGTTGGCCTCCTCATCTGTTGAAGGTAAAATTCCGATGGGGTCTATTGGCTCCCAAAAACCGTTGTTGTAGAAGTTTTTGGCCACACCAATGACATTATACCTGAGCGTATCGCCGATGGTCATACGTTGCCCGATTGGGTTTTCCCATCCAAACCGTCTCACCATTTCTTCGTTGACGATGATGGAACTGGTCTTATCGATTTCTTCATTTTGCCGATCAAAACCGCGACCTTCAACAATATCAATTTCCATGGTCTCCAGGTAATTGAGGCCTATCTTCATCATGTCTGTTAGTACTTCTTTGTCCTGGTTTTTGAGTGTCCTCGAATAAGTCCACCTGCCCACATGCTGAGAAGACAAGGTCGCTGAGGTGATATGGGACTGCTGACTGACGGCATTTTTCAATGCTTTGCCCTGCTCTGGTTGGTCAAGTTCTACAAAGATTACAGCGTCTTTTTTGAAGCCCAGGTCCATTTCCTGCTGATACATGGCATTTCTGGTGAAAGCAACGCTCGCAATCAGCGCCACGACCGTCAGCGTATACTGAAAGGTCAGCAGGGTGTAGGACAGCCAGTTGGTTTTGCCTACGCGAATGGTCCCTCTCAAAATACTGACAGGTTCAAACCCACTGATGTAGAGTGAGGGATAGGCACCCGCCACTAGTGCTGTAAAAAACAGCAGTGCTACCACAAACATCACCAGACCAAAATCCTCGGTGATGCTAAAACTTATGTCCATACCTTCCCACATCTGGCTGTAGGCAGGCACCATCCACATGGCAAAGAGCATACTAATGAGTAGCGCCATGAAGCAAAGCAACAGGTTTTCGCCCATAAATTGAAGGATGAGCTGCTTGCGGTCACTTCCCATCACTTTTCTTACACCAATCTCTTTCAGACGCTTACTGGAAATGGCAATAGAGGTATTGGTGAAGTTAAAGCAAGCGATCAACAGCATGAGAATGGCCATCACGGGTGGCACTACGATTGCCATTGGGTGTGGCGCGTCCCACATCCAGTTGGACCGTATTTCTCTACCTTTGAATGCCACATTGGCCATCGGCTCCAGGTAGTAATCGTTGATGGTCCAGTCTCTCCTTGCACTGTTCTGAATGGGAATATAGTCCTGAAGCATCCGTTCCACTTCTGCACTCTTCGTGGCATCATCTATCATCACAAAGGTACCAGCAATCAGGCGTTCCCAGTTGTTGTGATCCAGCTCATTGAAGTCCAGAAAGTGCTCAAAATTGAGCAGGCCGTCAAACTGCATGCTGGTATTCTGGGGAATCTTTTCCAATACACCAGTGACCTGGAAAGAAAGCTCTCTCCCGTTCTGATCGACTTTGATAAAGTTACCGAGCGGATTGGTTCCAGCTCCAAAAAGGATGTCAGACAAGTCAGCACTGAGGATGATATTGCCTTTTTCGTGAATACTGGCAGGATCACCATACTTGAGCGGATAGGTGAACATCTCCATATAACCCTGTTCCACACAGCCAAAGGACTTATCAAGTACCCTATCACCTTTCAGGACACTGAGGCTTTGCTGATTGTACCTGGACTGCCGGGAAATGGCAGAGGATTTGTCTTTGATCGCGTTACCAAGGCCTAAAGGCGTGATGCCATAGGTCACCTTTGTATCATCGATTATTTTATTGGATTGTATTTTATAAATACGGTCTACGTTCTCGTGATTTTGATCAAAAGACATGGCAAAATCGTAGTTGAGATAAGCCACGATACAACAGGCCAGCGACAATCCGAGTCCAATAATGTTGATTAATACAAAAGTTTTGTTTTTAAGAAGGTTTCTAAAAGTTAGTTTTAAAAAGTTTTTAAGCATTGCTTTATTTATTTTAGGTGAGTTTAAAGAAAAGACTCTTTTTTTTAGAAAAGGTTGCTTTATCTTTGAGCGATGCTTGCGAAGTAGTCATTTAATTGCTTGATTTTCTTCGTGAAATCCTTCCAGCTCATTACTAAAATTAGATAAGCAAAGCCATATGGGAATAGTAATTCCGCTCTTGTTAATATCATTTTCTTGTTTAATAATCTGGAGAGCTGGCGACGGTTTTATGGCCGCATCCGAGTATATTGGACGAAACCTTTCAGAAGGCGTCAGAGGAGCAACAATCAATGCGATTGCCAGTTCAATGCCAGAAGTATTTACCTCTTTTTTCTTCCTTTTTGTTTTGAGTGACGCATCGGGGTTTTCCGGTGGTATCGGAACCACAGCGGGAAGCGCGATCTTCAATGGCATGGTGATCCCTGCCGTATCAGTGCTGGCTGTCATTGGAGCCGGCATGGTCAACCGGATTGAAGTTTCCAGAAAAGTATTGTTGAGAGATGGAATTGCACTGCTTGTGGCAGAGTTCATCTTTCTGGTATTGATCGGCGGGTCGGAGTTACATTGGTATCACGGTGCCATACTCATGGGTGTCTATTTTGTATACCTGGCTTACATGCTGATTACCATGAAGCGGAACCAGCGAAAAAACGCCATGAACGCCGTAGCAACTGAAGAGGACGAGGAGGACGATGAAGATGCTTATGAGCCAAGTGGTTCATTTTTCAAAGGCCTGATTACCTTCGATCTTGAGCGTATCTTCATTGGCCATGCGAAATTGGGTGGTGCCAGGGCCTGGAGTCTGTTACTATTTAGCACGGCGGCCATTGCCGGTGTATGTTATTTCCTGGTGGTAGCTTGTGAGTGGATTGGTGAAGAGACCTATCATGTTCCTTATCTGGGAGAATTTGAAGGACTGGGCATACCAGTGATGTTTGTGGCATTGATCCTTGCATCTGCTGCTTCCAGCTTTCCCGATACCATGATCTCTATCAAAGACGCGAGGAAAGGACAATATGACGATGCCATTTCCAACGCATTGGGCAGTAATATTTTTGACGTGTGTTTTGCATTGGGTTTTCCGCTTTTCGTTTTCACGTTGCTAAGAGGCGAGCCTATCCACATGCCACCCGAGATCGTTGACCTCAGTACAGAACTGCGTTTCTTGCTTTGGCTGCTCACCATTCTGGCGTTGTTGATCTTTGTGGTAGGCAGATACATTGGCAGGACCAAAGCGATATTGATGCTGGCTGCTTATTTCCTTTTTGTATTGTACATTGTAGGAAGGAGCGCAGACAACCCCATCTCCAACGCGATCGCTGAATTCCTCCTGGATGTGCTACACTTTTTCTCCATTACGTAGTCAAGGGTTTCAATCTACCTTCGCGGAAGCTTCGGCAGACGAGAAGGTTTGGGTCTGGGCGACCCCGTCTGATTCCCCGAGGCTTGCCTCGGATTTAGGGTCGGGGACGCCAAGTCCAGGGCTTGCCCTGAGGTTCATACTATTGATTCGGATTTGAGTTGATAGTGTTACTGATTTAGTATCGGTGAGGCATGGATGTTTTTATTCCTATGTTGCGTATGACCCCTGCTGTGAACTTTATGGATATTTCAGCACTGTTCTCCCGGGAAAAGCAGTTATCTGGCTGGTAGACCCTATAATATCAGGATTTTTTAATAGTATTGATAAAATATTACCATAAGTGTTTTTGTAGGAGATAAAAGTCAGTTTCTGGTTAAAACTCATCGTTTGGAATGATGAATTATTGAGGCGTTATGATAGGTTATTGAATTTTTCCGCAATTGCTCATTACGAATCATTCATCACTCATTATTGAAGAGTCTTCAGAAGTGTCATCATTTATCACCAAAATCAACCGAAAATGACTCAAACGTAATAATGTCTAATGTATAACCCGATCACTAAAAAAGCCAGTCACCTTCTTACCTACTTCTTGTTTTGGCTTTTTGTCGCGGCCATTCAAGCGTCAATACTGCATTGGACGCAGGAAATTGCCTGGATGAGTGCGGTGGTGGAGTCTGTCATCTATTCCATCCTTTTCGGTCTCACGGGTCTTAGTATTTGGTTTGTGGTACGCTTTACCGGCCTTCAATTCAAAAACCTGTGGAATGCGTTGATCAATCATCTGGCGGCAGCGTCATTATTGATATCGGCATGGTTATACCTTAGTTACTCGCTCTCCGCACTTTTACTGGGTCAGCCCATGGACATACGGGAAGCTGAGCCCGCTGATCTTAGCTGGCGCATCGGTCTGGGTGCGGTTTACTACGTACTCATTTCACTCAACTATTACCTGCTCATTTTCTATCAGAACTACCGCGAGAAAGAAGTGAGTGAGCTGGAGATGAAATCTATGTTGAAGGAAAGTGAGCTGAGTATGCTCAAAGCCCAGCTCAACCCGCATTTTATCTTCAACAGTCTCAACTCTATCAGCGCGCTGACACTCACCCGACCGGAAGATGCGCACGAGATGATCGTGAAATTATCGACCTTTTTAAGGCATACCATAGGGCAACCCGAAACCGAGCTGGTCACCATTCAGAAGGAAATAGATACCATCAGTTTATACCTGGACATTGAAAAATCGAGGTTTGGAGACAAACTTCAGGTAACGATCAACGGCCTGGAAGAGATGCCTGAAACTGCGATGCTACCCAATCTGATACTGCAGCCTTTGATAGAAAACGCGGTGAAATACGGCGTTTATGAGTTACTGGATGTCAGTTTAATTAATATCGGCCTCACACTTGAAAACCAGTTACTGACGATCCGGATCGTCAATGACAAAGCAGAAAAGGCCGGTTCGATGAAAGGGAAGGGGATCGGCCTGAAAAATGTTGGGCGCCGACTCCAATACATCTATGAACGCAACGACCTGCTGGAGACGCAGGCGGAACCAGATACTTTTACGACTACGCTAAAGATACCACAACGAGCAGACCATGAATAAACAAAAAGTACTCATTATTGACGACGAGGCTCCGGCGCGTGAAATCATCAAACTGTTTCTAAGAGACTATGATGAATTTGAGGTGTGTGGTGAAGCGGAGAATGGCTTCGAGGGCATTCAGATGATCAAAAAACTGACGCCCAACCTGATCTTTTTGGATATCCAAATGCCAAAACTTACCGGATTTGAGATGCTGGAACTGGTGGATGAGATGCCGAAAGTCATTTTTTCTACTGCCTACGATGAATATGCCCTGAAGGCCTTTGAGTTTCATGCGGTGGATTACCTGCTCAAGCCGTTCAACAGAAAGCGATTTGCTGAAGCCATTAAAATGGCCCTTGCCAAAGGGATTCAGCAAAGTTCAGGAGCTGCCTTACTGGAGACGTACCAGGAAGTGCATGCCGATCAGATTGTGGTCAAAGACCGAAGTAAAATTGAGATCATTCCGGTGGATGAGATCATGCGCATCGCCGCCCAGGACGACTATGCCGAGATCGTTACCGAGACGGGTAAACACCTGAAAAAACAAACGATGAGTCATTTTGAGAAGATTTTGGAGCCTTCAAAGTTTGTGCGGGTACATAGATCCTCGATTGTCAATGTTGGCACCATCAAAAAGATTGACCGCTACGGCAAGGAAACGCACATGGCAACGCTAAAAAATGGAGATGAGGTGTTGGTAAGTGCTACTGGATACACAAAGCTGAAAAAGCAATTGGGATGGTAGGGGGCCTCCGCGGTGATATCATATGATATCGGCGTTTGATCTGTTTTTTCTCGAATAATCTAACTACGAATTACCTTCTATACTTTTTTGTAACTTAAGTACATAGTCAATCTCTACTTCAGCCAACTCAGCAATTTGTTCTACTGTATAAGAACCAAGTTTCAAAGCCCTAATAATCATTCGATCTTTAGTTGCTTTTGCACCTTCTAATTTTGCTTCCTTGTACAGTCCGTCCTTTGTGATATCATATGTAATCGGCATTTGATCTGTTTTTTCTTTTGTAATCATTTCTAAGTTACGTAAACTTGATAGGATAAGCAAGTGTTCAATTAAGCGGTGCAGTTGCGTTTCATTGTTTGCTAATTGCTGAAGCTTTTCAATAATCTTATCGATCACCTGTTCGGCATTTGCCGTGGGATAATCCGTTAACACGGCCAGGATAATCTCTTCAGGGATTACTGAGTTAAGTGTGTCTGCTGTTGATAAATCTCTAATATTTCGCAACTCAAAGCCGGTGATCTGCTCTTCTTTATACAACGTCTGTCGCATGGTGGGCGGATTTGGCCCCAGAAAAAGTACGATTTGCCTCACCGGAATCCGATATTTACGTTGCAATATGGCGCGGTATTCTGCCATACGATAAACCATCTCGTGGTTATCCTGTGATTGAAACTCCAGGTGTAAAATGAATTCGCGATCGTCTTTATCAACAATTCTTTTGAGAAAATCGGGTTCTCGTTCTATGGTCGATTGAAGCTTGTCCTTGATTTCAGTGCTAGACTTAATCGACAGATCAAGTAGCTTTTCAAGCAATGGCGTAAAAACTGCTTCAATGTTTTCTTTGATGATTTTATCTACTTTTCCCATGGTTGATGGTTATTTTAAATCGTAATGTAGTGATAAAATACCACAATTTCTTTCTCAATCAGAGAAAGAAGAAACCAGAGTTGGGCTATTAGAATGTAAAAAGGCTGGTAGGAAAAAAATTTCTGCCAGCCTTACAATGCTTTTCCAGGTTTATTGAAGTAGTTACCAGCGAATCTCCATTTCGACCGGTTCTCCAGATGACATAGCATCCATCAGATTGTATTTCAGTGTGACCCTATTGCCATCTCGTGACACAATTTCAAAGTTTTTTACTTTCACATCTTTGATTTTCTTAGGTGCCCTAAAGACTGTAGTCACAGAAACCCCTTCAAACATCTTATTGAATTGATTCAGGTCTATCTCTTCGCTCTTACCTGTCGACTGATAAGATCGGTAAAAGGAATTTGAGGTAATGCGAATCTCCGATTCAGAGTTGCCCATCAGCATTTGCATCTTAGGATCGGTCTTGCCTCCTTCATTTTGGTAGAGTTCATAAAAGTCCTCCAGCCCTTTCGCATCATCGAAATCGTATTTGATACCAGAGAGTAAGTAACCCTGCGCCTTACCGCCCTTCATAAATACTTCCATGTTTGATGCAATGGCCATTTTTTGTGGATCTTCTGTCACTTCAGGAGGTAACCGATTAGTGATATCCATGACAGTGTCAACTTCGCCCTGGAAGTCTTTCCAGATCATCTCTTCAACTTTGGCGGCGATCTCTGTGCTGTCCATTTCTTCGCCCTCTTCCGCTGCCATAGCGGCAAACCCTGTCATCATCCCACGCATCATAGGGATCATATCAAAAGACATTTCATAGGTGCCGGAGCCATCTTTTTCAATGACAATTTCTTCCTTCATTTCGCCACAGGCGCTCACTAGTAGTACTATGGCGATGAAAGGAATGACCAGGTGTTTTTTAAACAGATTCATTATACTTATATTTTTGATTGTTTGCGCACAAAATAAAAGCATAAAGCCGATACTGTTATGGTTAAAAACCAAAAATGACACTACAGACTTTTTTCTTTTCATAAACCATAGCAGCCACAGTAGCTGTCAATAGTCTTTCTTCACCACCTAATGTCAAACTCCGCAGGTTCACTGGCGGTAAAAAGGTCCAGGATGTCAATTTTCAGGGTGACGCTGTTGCCCTTACGCTTCACAATTTCATAGGTTTTTACATTGATCTTTTTGATTTTTTTGGGTACCGTAATCACGGTGGTAATACCCGCGCCTTCAAAAAACTTTTCGATACTGGACAGATCCTGCTCATCCTCCTCGTCTTCTTCCTGTTCTATTTTCTGAGACCTGAAAAACCGATTGGAGGTGATGATCATTTCTGTGTCGGTTTTACCCATCAGCATGTCCATTTTAGGATTTCCTTTGTTCCCTTCTCTGGAAATCTCATAAAAAGCTTTGAGGTCGTCCACACTTTCAAACTGATAATTCACTCCTGATAGCAGATAGCCCTTGTTTTTTCCGCCCCTCACAAATCCGGTAGCTTTTTTGACAATCGCCATTTTAGCGGGATTGTCTCTTACCTCAGGTGGTACCCCTTGTGATAAATCCATGGTAGAGTCCACTTCGTCGGGGAACTTGGACCAGATCTGTTCCTCCAGTTTGGCCATCATCTCCAGGCTATCCGGACCCATCATGCCTTCATCGGCCATCTGGCTCATGCCCAGCATCATCCCACGCATCATGGGGATCATGTCAAAAGACATTTCATAAGAGCCCGTGCCTCCTTTTTCAATGATAATTTCTTCTTTCATCTGGCCACAGGAGGTGACCAGAATTGCGCTTAGTATAAAAAGAATGAGCGGATGCAGTTTAAACAATTTCATAGTATGCGATTTTTTGGTTGTAGTATGCAAGCGTCAGTCAATACCGAGTAGACGACTATTAAAAATAGGCATTTTTCAACCGCAAATGAAGAATTATAATGTTTAATCCTGCAGCGCTGATACTGAGATGCGATCACACACAGAAAGATTTTAACACTTAAGTATCCTCATTCTACTAATTGATGCCCATTAACAATTTATCATTACTAATGGAAGGACAACAACAGCTTGATAAGGGAGAGGTTATTTTAGACCAATGACCAAGTATTGATTTCACCG
>ERZ1740068.400-NODE-400-length-22393-cov-8.191109_pt1 | contig 22393 bp, 16 predicted proteins | sample MGYA00581735_ERZ1740068 | MGnify/ENA primary metagenome ERZ1740068 (study PRJEB43018, sample SAMN04849740) | marine metagenome | isolation source: floating plastic debris | place: Pacific Ocean | collected 2008-08-30 | study: EMG produced TPA metagenomics assembly...
GGATCAGGAAAAAAGGTCCGATCAAAAATCAATAGGGAGTTATTAGAGGTGCCCTTTAAGAAGTATTTACAAATCATTTCAATATAAGAATCATGGAAATAACAGATTTCAAACAAAAAGTAGAAGAGTACCTGCTGGAAGACCCCAGCAACAAGGATGTCAAGAACATAGAGCTGGATACGCACCTGTGGGACAATGGTCTGGTGGACTCCTTCAGGATGGTCGGCCTCATTACCTTTCTGGAAGACCTGCTGGATCTGGAGATCAATATTGAAAGCAATTTCATTACCAACTTTCACACCATTTCCAGAATGTACGACACCGTGGTTGTTCAGCAGCTTGGTTAACCCACTTTTAGCAACTATCAATGATGTACCTCCACAAAAGAAGATAAAGAGATCATGAAAGACGAATGGCAACAGTATGAGCAATTGAGGAAGGAAACAGAGCTGCCTTATTCCGCAGAGGAGAAGTGCTTTTATGCATCTAAGTTTGCTGATGTAGAATCGCTGCTGAAGTCAGAAAAGCTGACGGTTGAGTTTAAATTCCGGGCCAGCAGGCAGGTTTTTGGGAAGACCATCTTAGACTCTGACGATGCTGAGCAACTGCAGATCAAAAGGATACTCATGCCTTTCTTCACGCGGAGCACCATAGCGCATTACAAGGAAGCCTTTATCAGACCTTTGATCAGGAACATCATCCGTGAAAGCCTTGAAGCAACAGGCGGCGTAGTAGACTACAACTGGTACATTGCCCAGCGGATACCTACTCAGGTCATCATGCAGATTTTTGGCATTCCGTTGGAACACGAAAGGTACCTGTTCAGTCATCTTGAAAAGTTGGTCCTGTACATCGACAGCCCTACCAATTCACTGCAGGAGGCCATTGATGCCAAAGAAGAATTGCTGCGGTTTTTGGCAGATTGCTATGCGCAGAAAATTCCTACCACTCCTCATGGTATATTGGGCAGTCTCAAAATCGAGGATTTCGAAGATGAAAGCGAACTGTTGAGGACATGTCTCATGCTGCTCACTGCCGGTATGGCGACCACCATCGGTTCGCTCAATATCCTGCTCTTTTACATCTATGATCATTTTTCTACGCTGATAGCAAATCAGGATGATCCTGATTTTATCAAGAAGTTTTCACAGGAGGTGATCCGCGTGCAGCCTCCATTGCATGCAACGATCCGTTTTGTCAAAGAGGATTTTGAGTTCAGTGATACGAAGCTCAGGAAGAATGACATGCTCAAAATTATTCTGGCCAGTGCCAACAGGGATGAAAACATGTTTACAACTCCGGCATCTCTGGAGTTGGAGACCAAAAAGACTTCTTCCTGCACATTTGGAAAGGGCAAACATGCCTGCATAGGTGCTGATCTCGCCATTGCAGAGTTGGTGGTTTTCATAGAGGAATTCCTTCCACTTGTGCCGCAGCTGGAGGTTGAAAGCAGTGCCGATGAGCTTCCTCAGGAGGGAAACGTTATCAAGATGTTTCAAAAAATTCAACTGAAAAAAATTACGGAGAATGCAGAAGCTTAATACGTCCAATGCCGCATTTATCGCAAAGATAGATAGGCTCTCCACCGCTGTTTTATGGGATAAATGCTATGATAACGCGGTCATCATCAACGAGGACCTGATCAACTACACGCCTGCGCGCAAGCTGATAGGCCCGGCATTTATTGTGAATGTGGAAAACAGTATTCTGCCGGTAATCCAGGCCCTGGATAATATCAGTGAGGATGAGGTACTGGTGGTCAATGACCTGAGTGAAAATGGCGATGCATTACTGGGCGATATCATCATGAGTGCCGCCAGAAACCAGGGAGTGAGCGGGATTTTAGTCTTTGGCAAGGTCCGCGATGTAGACTCTGCTGAAACCATCGGGATACCGGTACTGGCCATGGGGACCACGGTACAGGCAGCCAAACTGGGAGATCCTGTCGAGCAATTTCCTGATGAGATTGTGCGCAATAGGCAGACCATCCAACAGGGAGACTGGCTGGTGGCTGACAGCGATGACCTCATCTGTATCAAAAAGGATAAAATACGCCTGGTCATCAAGGCGGCGGAGATCAAAAACAAGCAGGAAAATCACTACATCGCAAGACTCAACGATGGTGGCAGGATAGCCGATATGATGAACCTGAAAGCGTACCTGAACGGTACTGGTGAATTGGTAATAGACTTTTAAAATAATAGCAATATGTCATCTCAACATTGGTCAGACCATGCATTTCATGCGATCCACAAGGGTAAGCACTGGGAAGTTTGCGAGCAACAGCCGCCCATTTCACCGGTAGCTCCGGGTGTACAATATGGGCAGTCGGTCATAGAAGGAATGAAAGCCTATAGAAGAGCGGATGATACCATCAACGTTTTTCGATTTGATGCGCATCATGCCCGTCTGGCAAAATCTCTGACGCAGCTTCACCTCCCTGCCATCGATGAAGCGCTTTTTCAGCATGCGATTGAATCGGTCATTGCACCTGCAAGCCAGTGGGAGCAACCTTCGCCGTCAGATATTTTGTATATCAGGCCTATTGTTTATGGGCTGGGCGGTAAGATTTTTCCTGCGGCAGATGAGCTCAACGGCTTTTCTGTCTATGTGGCAGCGATCGGTAGTCACTTGAAAGAGGAGTGTCACCTGCGTCTGTTTGAAGATGTTACCCGCACTTCCCTCTATGGGCTCAGCTCGGCAAAGTCTGCCAGCAGCTACGCGCCCATCATTGCCAGAAAGACCGCCAAAGCAGGATTTACAGACATCTGGTATGATCCTACTACAGGGGTCATTGAAGAGGCGGATACGTCCAATGTTTTTTTCATCACCGATGAAGGCAATGTCATCACGCCCGAGCCCGATCATCGCATCCTTCACGGGATCACGAGAGCTTCTGTCATCGCCATTTTCCAGGAGGAATTGGGTATGGAGGTAGTTGAACGAAAGATCACGGTGGAAGAAGTGATAAAGGAAGTCCGGTCGGGGAAAATAAAAGAGTGTTTCCTCACCAGTACCGGCATTGGTATCCAGCCATGCCACTCTATCAGCCTTGACGATGCAACCGTGTCATTCGGCTCCAACGAACTGACTCTAAAAGTCCGGCATACATTCATGGAAATCATCCAGGGCAACAATCAAAACTTTACTCAATGGAATCATTTAATACCATGTCAACAATGGAAAAAGCAAGATATTTTGAATTGATTGATGTAGTCAACAAGCTCCGAAGCTTGATTACCAGTCACCATGACAGCATACTCAAAGCAGAAGACCACGCGGTCCTTCTGGAAGCACTCAGCCCCTATAGTGACATAGAAACTGTGCAGGTGTTCCTGAGCGACTGTGATCGCTGTGTTGGCGGTGCCTTTGACTTTACTGATACCAGAGACTTCACATTCAGTAAAAAGGAGCGGCTGGTGCTTTCGTTTTTCAAAGCACCTTACAATGCCGCCTATGGTCTGGATGCATTTGTCTATGAAATAGAGGAGCCGGAAGCCTTTTTCAGGGAAAAGTTTGCTACTTCCAAAGCCACCTCTATCAATATTTTGAAATGTACTGAAGGCTTCGATCAGTACCCAACCTGCGTGGCACTGTTTCCAGAGAACTTCTGTTCAGCCCAGAGCTTTGCAGATGGTTTCAGTGTTTTCTATTTCGTCAATGTATTCGAACGCAGATTTCAGGAATATGGGAAGCCTACGCTGGATAGCTTTGTCCACAAAAACTCTTTCTGGCGTCTCAAAAGGCTTTCTAAAAAGTTCAGGGCAAAAGCCTTTGCTACCTGGCACTACCTGCATGAGCATTTCCACTCTACCGGAGACCTGCCCATTGTAGATTACCTCAAGATCAAGAGTACCAGAAGTTCTGCGGCCATAGAAGAGTCTAAGGTAGATGCATTGTCTATCCTGGAGTGCCTCAAAAGTGCTGATGAAGGATTTCAGGATGGTTTGATGTATGCAGAACTGATCCTGTTTGAAAGGCTCATCCGCTATTCCATCCATGAAAACCCCAACGAGAATTACGATGCGAAATCGTCGTATTTGCTATTCGGATTTTTACAGCAGGCAGGCGTACTCTCCGTGGACAACCTGGTACTGAATTTTGACAGAAAGGCCATCAGACAGGCCCTGCAGGAATATGTCCGCGCCATTGAGCAGATAGAACGAGAGATTCGCCAGGTACTGGATCAATCACCCACGCAGGATTATAAAAAAATCCGGGCAGGGCTGTCTTTGTTTGCGAAGACGCATGTGAGCCAGGGCCTGGAGCTGAAAAATGAATACTTTGAAAACGTAAGAGCTACCATTGAAGGCAGGTAAGATTGCCTTATGTCGAATTGATAGGAAATGGAAAAAACCATGAATGAGCATAGCAGCGTATACATAGGAGGGTTTTCTTACGAGCTCGGAGAGCAGGAGTTTGACCTGGAGGAGTTGGTAGAGATTCAGGGCGATCCGTCCAACATCCAGAAGCTGGCCCAGATGGGTATCAAGCGATATCGTACCTCAGAAAAACCGGTATTGGAGTTGGCCAAAGCGGCCATCAACAGTTTTTTTGACAAGGGACTCACTCGCAGAGAGGAGATAGATGGCATCGTATTTTGTACCAACTCTTTCTGGTGTGGCAGGGAATTTCAGGAAGGATCATTGAGTGACTTCTGGGAATCTCTGGGCTTGGGAAATGCCTACCCAATTGCCTCTTCATTTTCATTTTGTGGCAACTTTTTAACAGGAGCGAGGACAGCCCGCAACTACATCAAGAGTGGCGACTTCACCAACGTTTTGCTGGTAGTGGCGGACCGCACGGCCCAGGGGGTGACGCGGGTAGTGCCGCCCATGATCTCCATTGGCAGTGATGCCGCTTCCTGCTGTTTACTCACTTCGCAGCCATTGACTGACTACGAAATCTTTCCGATCAGTCAATCAACGAATGCCCGGATGGGGCAGCTGGACCCTGACAAGGATTTCAAAGCCTATACACAAGGAGTTGCCAAAGGAGTGACTCAGAATGTGCAAAAGGCATTGTCCCATGCAGGGATCGGGAGGAAAGAAATTACAGGCGTGATCCCCAATAACTACAATAAATGGCTTACGCCCAGCATGGTGAAACTGGCTGGCTTGTCCGATGAACTGGTACAGCTGGATAACATCCCGCGTTTTGCCCACGCCGGAGCATCGGATATTTGTATCAATTTATCCGATTACACAGCCGGGCTGGAGAACCCCAAAGATGAATACCTGCTGCTGTTATCCACCGGACCGGCCATGTGGGGTAGTGTGGTGATCAAAGGGGTAGAAAAGAATTTGACTGAAAACCTTTCAATACATTAATGATGCTATTTCACGAGTATTTACTTGAAGCTAGTCACGACGATCAGGTCATCCTCAAAACCATGGATGGCGCGTATACCAGGCGCGAGCTCAATGATTTTTCCGATCAGGCCGCCCGTCAACTCACAGCGCAGGGTTTTGTAACAGGAGATTGCATCGTCTTGCTGATGCAGAATGGATTGGATGCGCTGGTAATGCAGCTGGCCTGCTCTAAGGCTGGGTGTGTCTTTGTTCCAGTGAGCCCTCAGGAACCGGCTGTCAGAATCAATCGAATCATTGAGGCTGTAGGGCCATCATTGGTGGTAACGGCAGGCGACAATACTTTCCAGACCACGGTAACGCAGGGGAAAATGATATCCGGTGCACTCGTGTTGGAGGAAACAGCTGCAGCCGCTGCTGCTTCCGGCGCTGTGCAGGTAAATGAAAATAACCTTATCTATATCATTTATTCATCGGGTACCACCGGTAACCCCAAAGGAATTTGCATGTCTCACCGTGCTGTGGTCTCCTTTTTCCGGGCCTCCGTAGCACACTGTGGCTTGAAGGCCATGGATAACCTTGGGACCATCTCACCTCTTCAGTTTGATTTTTCTATTCTGGACCTCGGCGTGGCATACGGTTCGGGAGCTTGTCTGACGATTGTGCCACAGGCACTTGCCTACAAGCCTGCAAAACTGATCGGGTTCCTGAAAGACAAAGGGGTGACACAGTTTGACTCCGTTCCCTCCGTCTGGAGTATGGTGATTTTGTATACACCGCACCTGTTAGAAGAAATCGGCTTTTTGAAAGCCATCATGTTTGCCGGAGAGAAGTTTCCTACAGACAACCTGAGACTCATTCAGGAAAAGTCTCCTACACTGAAGGTGATCAATTGTTTTGGGCAGTCAGAATCTATTGCCTGCGCTTTCCACGATTTGCCAAATCCACTCCCCGAGGACACTCAGGAGTTGTCTTTTGGCCCCGGATTTCCAGGTAACACGTTTTACATTGTTGATGAAGCATCGGCGCAAATAACGGAGCCCCGCACTATTGGGGAGCTGTGGGTCAGTAACCAATGTCTTTTTGATGGCTATTGGAAAAACCCTCAGTTAACTGCTGAGCGACTGGTCAAAGACCCCTTTAGGCCAGAAACCGATCACATGCTATTCAAAACCGGAGACCTTGTGTACAAAGACGAGGACGGCAACTTTTACTTTGCTGGCAGAAAGGACAACCAGGTAAAAGTGAAAGGAAACCGTGTAGAGCTGGATGAAATAGACCAATGCCTCGAAAAACATGAAAATGTACGGGAGGCACTCACCGTCTTTTATGACGATGGTACCAGCAAAAAACTGATCGCCTTTGTATCTGGCAAGGCAGACATAGTAGCCACCGGTGAAGAGATACGCAGACACTGCAGGTTAAACCTTCCTTCTTACATGGTACCGGAAGAAGTGATTGTAAGAGACCGGTTGCCGACCACAATTAACGGCAAAATCGATAAAAAACAATTGCTCGCTGAACACGAGCAAAATCAAAAAGTCCTCAGCTAACTAAAGCAATTAATCATGAATTTTGACAAAGAACAATATTTTAAAGAAGGCTATACGGTACAGCCTAACCTGGTCAGCCAGGAGATTATCGAAGAGCTCAATGCGGAAATAGACCGGATTACCAGAAGAAATACGCTGGCCAGACACAATAAACTAGCCCTGGAAATGGAACCCGATCAGCCGCCGACCGGTAACCTGGTCAGAAGAATCTATGCTCCGTGTAAACACTATCCGGCTTTCAATAAACTTTCCGTATCTGATCAGGTGTTGGATCGGATAGAAGAACTGGTAGGTCCTGATATCATCCTGCATTACAGCAAGCTCAACATGAAGCCTCCGGGCATCGGTACCAAAATCAAATGGCATCAGGACTTTCCGTTTTACCCGATGACCAACACAAAAACACTGGCTTTGCTGATTTATCTGGAAGATGCCACCACTGAAAACGGCTGCCTGCAGGTAGTTCCGCAAAATGAAAAACAAGAAATTCTGGATCACGCACAGGATGGCTATTTTGCCGGCGCTGTCGCTGAAGATATGGAATTTGAGGATGCGGTACCACTTGAAGGTACTGCGGGGACTGGGATATTCATGAACGGATTGACGCTCCATGCTTCTGCTAAAAACCTTTCCGGGAAAGGAAGACGTACATTGATCATCGGTTATCGTGCGGCTTCGGCCATCCCATTGTACTATGGAGAGATGACCAATATGATGGAGCGGGAATCCAAACTGGTGAGAGGCATACCCAATCCGGTTGCGGAAGTAACCATTGACAGGGCAGTAATCCCGGTTTACAAAGAAAACATTTCCTCTATTTATGACTTGCAGAAGAATTGATAACTGATCAACAAATACAGCAATCAGTAGCGGAGGAGGGCAAACAAGCGCCAAAAGACTGTGTCTTATTGGTGATGTCGCCCTATAGCAGTCACCTGATTCCTACCTATCAGCTTGCCAGGCGGTTTCAGGAGTCAGGGCATGAGGTAGTCTATGTTTCCAGTCCTCGGTTTGAGCAGGAGATCGTTCATCAGGGTTTTGGTTTTCAGTCTACTACGGTTGTGGAATCCGGGAAATTCCTTCCTACGGATCAATTGATCAATTTTTTGGCACTACGATATCAACCCTATCTGTGGCTGGTAGAAGTTTCCTTCTGGACCTGGGGTTTGTTTTTGCAAGACCGCAAACTCCCTTTTATGATGATCCAGACGTGGCCATGCTGCAACAGGGCACCTTATAGTCTGCCGGAAGGTTACCGGTTTCTCGGGAAGAGAAATCTCTACAATCGCCTGAAAAGTGCCTGGCTGTGGCGCCGTCATAACCGACAGGTCAGGCAGCAGTGGATCGATGAAGAGGGTAATCAGTTTTATCACGATACCATTGCCCAAACTGGTCTCTCTCCGGATCAGGCGCATATCTCCAGGCACAATCGGGTAGCTTACCCTAAGGTGCTTGGGGCCAAAGAGTTGATCTTATACCCTAAGGAACTGGACATTCCCAGGAAGCAAGATCCCAATACCATTTTTATAGGGCCATTTTTGAATCCGGATCGGGAGGAGGAGGAGCTGCCTTATGACCTGGAAAATGAACAAAGACCCGTTGTATACTGCTCTATGGGTTCGCTCAGTAGGTTGTTTAGACAACGCCAAACATTCTACGAACGCGTCATTGAGGCATTTGCCAACAGACCAGACCGGTTTTTGGTGATGACCGTCGGGAAAAACAATCATTCCTTTCTCAACAGGGAATATCCCGGGAATATCCGGGTGGTAGACTATGCACCTCAGTTTCAGGTACTCCAAGATGCCGATGCATTCATTACACATGGAGGGGCAGGGTCGCTGAAGGAATCTATCTGGCACGGTGTGCCGATGCTGGTATATCCCTGGGATGATAAAAGCGACCGCTTTGGCAATGCAGACCGGGTGGCCTTTCACCAACTGGGGCTGATTGGCGATGTGTTGGAAGATTCGGCTATTGAAGTCAACAACAAGCTGGATCAACTCCTGTCAGACCCGCAAATCAAGACAGGAATGGCGCAGATGAAGCAGACATTCCACGATTATGCGAAAAAAGAAACGAATATACTAGAACAGTTGAAGACCGAAATTTATGGATGACTCTAGCATTAAGAACGTACCGTCAATCTATCCGCAGCTACTGAGCAAGTGTGAGGAAATAGGCTTTACGATGCCTTCAGACCTGTACATCGGTCCGCTATTGAAAACGTTGGTGGCGTCAAAGCCAGGAGCGCATGTATTGGAATTAGGTACCGGTATCGGGCTTTCGCTGGTCTGGCTGGTGGAAGGAATGGACCAAAATGCCTCACTGATTACGGTGGACAATGATCATAAACTGAGCACCATTGCAGAAGAGTTTTTTGGTCATCATGAAAATGTGCGTATCGTTTGCGAAGATGGTGCCGTTTGGCTGGCGCAGTATGACGGACCTTCATTTGACGTAATCTTTGCCGATGCATGGCCTGGCAAATACAGCGATCTGGAAAAAACACTCGACCTGGTGAAAACAGGAGGGTTCTACATCATTGATGATATGTCTGAACACCCCAATTGGCCGGAAGGACACAGCCAGAAGGTAGCACAACTGATCGAATACCTGGAAGGCCGAACCGATTTTAACATCGTCAAAATGAATTGGTCTACCGGGGTCATCATTGCAGTTAAAACTTCCTAATGTGTTAGGCAACAAACCAACTCAATCTAAAAGAAGAAAATGTCAGTAAAAAATCCATATGTATCACTGTTGAGCACCAGTTGGGCAAATGCCAACCAGCGTCAACGGGTGATGTTTGTCTTTTTGTATGTGCTGAACTTTGTGACCAATGCGCTCTCTGCACTTTTTCCGCTGCTATACGGCTGGTTCGTGGACTCTCTCCAGAAAAATATGGAGCAGGCGCTCAGCAATGTATGGTGGTATGCTGCTGGCTACATTGGTCTCACGCTGCTATATTGGTTATTTCACGGCCCCGCCCGGCTGATTGAAAGGAAACTGGCTTTTCAGATCAGTTCAAATTTCCTGGATGATCTTGTGAGCAAACTGCTCCACACTGAAGTAGGCTGGCACAAAAAGAACCACTCAGGCGCTACGGTCAACCGGCTACGGAAGGCCTACATTGGACTGCGGAGCTTTTTTGACAACGGATTTCTCTATGTGCAGACCTTTGTGCAGCTACTGGTCAGCATGATTGCGATGATCTACTTCTCGCCTGTTTTTGGAGCGGTCGCAGTGGTGCTGGGCTTGTGCTCGATATGGGTGAATTTTAAATTGGATAAGCCATTCATTAAAGCACTGGACGGTTTCAATGAGGAAGAACACGAGACGACGGCAAGCATCTCAGACAGCCTGAGTAATGTACTGACGGTGATTACCCTGCGACTGGAAAATCGCATTGCAACGGATATCCGTCAGAAAATTAAAAAGATGTTTCCAGCCTTTCGGCGGATTACCATCATCGCCGCCTATAAATGGTTTACTGCCAATATCCTCTCCGGCCTTATCTTCGTGGTCATTGTGGTGGGCTATGTATACTCAAATTACACACCTGCCAATGCCCTTCAGATTGGCGCACTGGTAGCGCTGATTGGCTTTGTGACGCAGTTTACCACTTCTTTTAATGGCGTGGTGGCGCAATATACCAACATTGTGCAGTTTTATGCAGAGGTGAATGCGGTCGATACCATTCGTCAGCAACCGGCTGTGAAAGAGCAGTTGTCTGCAGCACAAGGTCTGGCGGACAACTGGCAGAAACTGGCGGTTTCCAACCTAAGCTTTACTTATGGGAATGAAACGCAAACTGCTGCCGACCGGGCCAACCTCATTGATGACGTGACGCTGCACCTGGAAAAAGGCCGGCACATGGCACTGACAGGGAAAAGCGGAGCTGGGAAGAGTACCTTGTTATCGCTACTCAGGGGACTTTACCAACCGCTGGGGACACCCGCTGTGCAGGTAGATGATATGCGTGGGGGTGATTTATCACAGATTGCGCAATCCAGTGTGCTGTTCCCGCAGGACCCGGAGATTTTTGAGAACACGGTGACTTTCAACCTCACCATTGGTCTGTCCTTTGATCCGCAGGAAATCCGGCGGGCCTGTGAGCTGGCCTGTGTGGATGATGTCATCGATTCCCTACCGGAAGGCCTCGATACTGTGATCAATGAAAAGGGAGGCAACCTGAGTGGAGGACAGAAGCAGCGCCTGGCGATTGCCAGGGGAATATTAGCCTCCAAAGACCGTGACATACTGCTATTGGATGAGCCAACAAGTAGCAGTGATGAGGCGACGCAGCGCAAAATTTATCAGAATATTATCAATGAATACCCGGATAAGGTGGTCCTCTCTACGGTACATAATCGTAGCCTGCTGGACATCTTTGATGACTGTATCCTCTTTGAAGACGGAGCGGTGAAACGGCTGCAACCAGACAGTTCTCTGACAGAAAAAATCAACTGATTATTGAATAAATTAAAGTGAATATGAAGGATCGAATATCGTGTATCTGTGTCACCCACAACCGGGTGGATATGTTGGAAAGAGCTATTTCATGCTTTCAACGCCAGACGCATGGGGACAAGGAGCTGGTGATTTTATTTGAAAACGACCCGGTGACGGAGCAATTTGTGACACAGCACCCTGAGTATGACCTGTATACCGTAGTGCAGGAGCGCATGCCCGGACAGATGGTCATGGAAGCAGCGCAACACAATGAAATTCGTGAGGGAAGCCATGTTTTGTTGAGAAATGCTGAGGGATACCTGCTGGATGCTACTGATCTGAAATGGATCGAACCGGATACTTCTGAATCAGGAACGGACCCCGGGGAGGTTGTGCCTTCCTATCCATTTACTATCGAAACCAACGAAGACCAGTCATTTGCACTTTCGCTGAACAATCAGTGGTTGGTGCTGACGTCAACGGAAGACTTGGTACTTACCGACGATCGGTCACAGGCCACACATTTTCGTGCTCAGCGCCTGCTAAACGGACAGTTCTTGATCAGTCGCGCAGCTGAAGTGCCAGCAGATAGCGATCCTTTGACAGCCATTGGCTGGGAAAAACGTCTGGGACACAAACGTCTGGGACACAAAGGACGGTCGGGGGACGTGGTTTTCCATAAGGTGGTCCCTGCACAGGAGCTCACTTTGGGGATGAAAAGAAACTTGTCCATTATGTTGGCAGGGGGTGACTATGTTTGTGTTTGGGATGACGACGACTGGTACGATACAGAGCGGCTGACAAGGCAGCTTGATTTTCTCAAATATACTGGAAAAAAGGCCTGTAGCATTGCCTATAATATCTTTTTCGATACTAATTCAGGGTTGGCTTATCATAACCTTCCCAGGGTAACCGGACAGGAAAATACGCTGCTTTTTGAGCGGAACGGAGCGCATCAATATGCCAGTTTGAATGCTTCAGAAGATACACCTATGCTGCTCAGTTACTACAACAGGAACCAGTTGGCAGTGATGGAAGATCCTGAATTGTACATCTACAATTACCACAAAACCAATACCTGCTCTTCAGATCATTTTCAACTGATTATCAATACTTCAGTGCGGCTTTCGGACTCAGAAACTGAGCAGGTGAGGGAAATACTGGATTGGCATGAGCCGGTTGCGGAAAGCTTCATGTCATCATAAAAGAGTAGATTTGATGAAGAATACGTGGTCATTTTTTTACCTGAAAACTAATCCTCCATTGTCAACAAGGATTTTAACTGCGCCCCTGTTGTGTGTTTTCACCAACAGGAAGTCGATAAGGTTGCCGGTGAAAACACGCGGCAACGGCAATAAGGTCGTTCTTGACATAGTAGCACTAAAAACTAAACGCTAACAAATAATTGCAACTCGAAAAATGAGAACCTTAATTATATTTTTATGCTGTCTTTTTTCACTGACAGCAAATGCTCAGTACCGCCTCACTGGTACCGTGGTGGACGAGCAGGCAGAAGGTTTGCCTGGTGTCAATGTGATGGTATTGGATGCAGTAGACTCCAGCCTGGTCAAAGGAGCGGTGAGCGACATCAATGGTCAGTTTGAATTGCCAGGGTTGGCAGGCCAATCCTACGTAGTAGCACTGCGATACATCGGCTTTGAGACGAAGTACCAGACAGTTACGCTGCAGCAAGACACTGACCTGGGCGTGATTACTTTGCAAACCGCCTCAACTGCTTTGGAAGAAGTGGTGGTAACGGCGAAAAAGCCTTTTTATGAGCAAAAAATTGATCGGTTGGTGGTCAATGTGGAGGACAGTCCTTCAAATGCTGGTGCCACGGCTCTGGAGGTACTGGAAAGATCTCCTGGCGTGCAGGTAGACAGGGTCAATAATGAACTGGCGCTGAACGGAAAGAAGGAAGTGATGGTCATGATTGATGGTAAAATGTCCCGTCAGTCAGCAGATGCGCTCATGCAAATGCTCAACAGCATGAATGCCGGTAATGTGGCCAAAATCGAGCTCATTACCAATCCACCGGCAAAATATGAAGCGGCCGGCACAGGCGGTATTATCAATATCCAGACCATCAGCTCAGTGGAACTGGGTACTACCGGCTCTATCAATGTCAATGCAGGGTATGGAGATGGCGAGAAGTCGGGCGTTTCCGGAAGTTTCAGCAATCAAAAAGAGAAAGTGAGTCTTTTTGGTGATTTTTCATTCAACCGTGACCATACCAGTCAGTTGGTGACCAATGAAAGGGTTATCAGAAAGGCAGGGGAGACGATTGATGCATTCACCATCAATGACCGCGATCCAGTGAAAACAAATTTCAATAGCAAGTTGGGACTTAATTTTACACCAGACCGAAAGACCACTGTGGGATTTTTGGTAGCGGGCTTTTACGATATGTGGGACATGGACGCTGTCACCAATACAGTGGTCAACAGTACCATGGAGCCTGCCACACAGGTAACCCTGGAAACGGATGAAAAAGGGCGGGGGAGTCACGTCATGGGAAATTTTCACCTTGCCCGCGAATCTGAAAAAAGTGGCTGGGACGTGGATTTCGACTACCTGTATTACGGCGGTACCAACACCACTGACTATCGAAATTCCTTCTTCGATAACAATGATGCGCTCAGCGATATAGAAGTCCTTCAGTCCAATAAGGTAACTCCTGTTCACATTGCAGTGGCTAGTTTTAACTTTCATCAGGATCTGGGCAGCAAGGCAAAACTGGAGGCAGGCATCAAAGGCATCCGCTCCACACTGGACAATGACGTACAGTTGGATCGGTTGGAAAACGGTGTGTTCGAGCCTGACAGCGTCTTTACGGAGCAATCGGATTTGGTAGAACACATTGGCGCAGCGTATACAGAGTTGACTTATCAGCCGGATGCGAAGACCCGTCTCAACTTTGGGTTGCGTTATGAATATTCACAGACGACGCTAGACGTAGGAACAGAAAAAGCTGTGGTAGATCTTTTGTACAATGAGCTCTTTCCCTCGGTATTCCTATCCAGGCAACTGGCGGAAGAAACATCTGTACAGCTATCCTACGGCAGAAGGATTACGCGACCTTCCTTCAATGATTTGGCGCCGTTCTTCATTTTTATCGATCCTTTCACTTTTTTCAACGGGAATACAGCACTGAGGCCTTCGCTCAGTAACAACCTCAAGGCCAGTATCAATTACAAGGGTTATACAGGGTTTGTGGAGTATACCAATGAGCAGGATGCTATGGCTAAGTTTCAGCCGGTTTTGGTGGAAGAAACTGATCAGCAGCTTTTTACCTCCATCAACCTGGCTTATAGAAATACGCTGGGGATTGGTATCTCAGCGCCAGTGAAGATTACCTCCAATTGGGAGGCAAACTTCAATGTCATTGGCCTTAGCCGGTCGATTATGAGTGAGCAGAACGGGAGCAATACGCAACAGTTTGTCAACATCAACATGAATCAAAGTTTTAAGTTGAATGACCAATACAGCATGGAGCTCAGTGGTTTTTACAATTCGGAGAGCCTTGACGGTGTCACCAAAACTGCGGCGTTGTATAACCTCAACTTTGGTCTGCAAAAGAAGCTGAAGAACGATGCGAACATCAGCTTTTCTGTCAATAACATCTTAACCTTTAAAAACAGGGTGTTTATACCAGGCCGTACAGATGTGAATTTTTTCACCGATACCACCTATGAGTTTGAGTCCAGGATTTTCAAGGTTTCGTACAAGTACCGATTCGGGAATAAGAATATTAAAAGAGGCAAGGACAATTCCAAAGCTTCCGAAGAAATCAAAAGCAGAATGAACTAACCAGAGCAATTACCATGGAAACAATTTCACAATCGCCAGTGTCTGTCAGTAAAAATGCGCTTCATAAGGAACGATGGGTGGAGGTGACCATCCGGCATGGAGGTTTTCAGCGTTTTGTCACAAACTTTTTAAAGCCCTTTACCGAGTCGCTGACCAGCAAGGGATACATGTCCCGGTTTTACTATCACCTCAGCCCCAAAAACTGCGACATCCTCCAGTTGAACTGCCGGACTACCCAGTATCACCTGGACCAGTTTATCAAGCCAATGCTCTTTGCGCAACTTACCGACTATTTTGGCGCCGCGCACCTGGCTCAATATGGTTACGACCGGGTAGGGGAGGAGATGTTACAGGAAAAAAATGGTTTTGAGGCCTATGATTGGGATGCTTTCAGGTTCATTGGCATTGAAGAGTTCAGTTTATATCCCTTACTTTTTCCGCAAGGTTTTCCTGCGAGGGAGGCATTAAGGGCGGTGATTACGGCCTCAACAAAAGTCGTTTTAAAGGACTTTGCGCAATTTCAGGAAAAGCAGCATTGGTCATTAGGTATCCAGTTGTCGAAGCCCATTTTAGAGGAGTTTCTGGGTGACAGCGCTGAGATCGCCAGGTGCTGTAACTGGTTGAGTGGAGAGGCCTTGCAACTGGCTGAATCCACCTTCGCTGAAGCTTCGGCGGACGAGAAGATTGGGTCTCATTCCTCGAGTCTTGCCTCGTTTTCAGAGTCCAGGGCTTGCCCGGGGGGTCATACCTTTGATTCAACGCAACAGGAGGATCAGTTTTCCGCTACATTGGACGATAGTTTTGAGCCAGACACTGTGCATTACGATGTATCGTCCTGGCAAGATTGTGTGGTCAATTGCAGGGAAGAGCTCATGCTGCTTGAGCGCAAAAATGAGTTGTTTTTGTGGGAGCACGGTGTTAAAATCTCCGAAATCCCTATCCTGTCCGATCTCAACGAACTCAGTGTAAAGAAATGGCGAACAGTCGATTACCTCCTCAACATGATCTACAGTCAGCTTGGGATGGACTTTGGGCAACGCGCGAGGCTGTTCCGTTATAATCAGCGTCCTCTTTGAGAGACGCTGATTGAACCTGCCACAGTCCTCTTTGAGAGACGCTGATCACCCCACACCAGAGTCTCCTTTAGGGACTCTGGTGGAAATCGTATATCTTTACCATCTAAACAAAATCATCCATCTAATGCCGACACATCAACTACATCTTCATAAAGGTGAAACCTATTTCATTACTTTCACTTGTTACAGGTGGCTTCCACTCATAGAACAGACTAACCTTTATCCGTATTTTCAGAAATGGTTTGACTACCTACAAAAGAACCATACCCAGCTATTAGGATATGTCATCATGCCCAATCACGTGCATCTGTTGGTCTATCAAGGGGAAGAATCTCCAAAAGTCCTGAACACGCTGGTAAGCAATGGAAAGCGTTTTCTTGCTTATGAGATCATCAAGCGGCTGCAAGAAAAAAATAAAGAAGGATTACTGCGCATTTTACAACATGGCGTATCGAATAACGAAAAGAAGAAAGGAAAGAAGCACCAGGTATTTCGCTTGTCTTTTGATGCAAAATTGTGCTTTAACTTAAGAATGTTAAAAACGAAGCTCAATTACATTCACAAAAATCCGGTAAAGGGGAAATGGATGTTAGTCGAAGATTGGGTGAAATACCCGCATTCCAGTGCTGGGTTTTATGAGGAAGGGAAGGAGGTAGCGTTTCTTACACATTATAAAGAGGTGTGGTAGGTTCAATCAGCGTCCTCTTTGAGAGACGCTGATTGAGACGCTAGCCCACACCAGAGTCTCCTATCCTACCCCAGAGTCTCCTATAGGGACTCTGGTGTTTTACTATCCAAAACTCTGTCAAAGGCCAGGCCGCTGTTGCCTTCTCCTCTGCCAATCGATTTTGAATTGCTGACCCACAAATAAGTCTTGCCATTGAACCACCGGGTACGTTGCACTTTCTTTTGCAATTTGATGCCGGCGCGGGGAATGACTTCCTCCGCTATAAAGTACTGACAGCTGGCTCCGGTGCCATTCAATGTATCATCGGCATTGATTCCTTTTCTCAAAAAATCGGTTTGAGGGCGTACAGGAATTTGCTCATAGTCAGACAATGTCAATGGCATGGAGGCGCGCTGTAATTTGATGCTTCGGTTAGTACCGGGAGACTGATTGACGGGAATAAACGGAATCCAATTGAGCGGTACTTCACCTCCCAGCTCATAGCGTAGTTCAGCATCGGGTGTGATGGCTGTTTCTTCCGGACTGAGCGTCAGTAAAAACTCTTTCAGTGTGGCTGTTGCATCGGTAGCATCCAACGATTCTCCAAACTCCGTCCATATTTTCTTTTCAATGGCAAAAACCATATTGGCCATTTCATCACGTATAAAGACCACTTCTTCCAGCGGCTCACTGGTCATCACCTGATGGCTCGCCGGTGCCAAAAACAAGGCATCTTCGGTGGGGTCAACGCCCTGTGCTACATTGGCACTGCTCTGCGCATATAGGTCCCAGCTTTCCCAGGAGGCATCGTTCATCCCTCTTGACTCACTCGTATGCCTGACCAGCGTGTGCTGCCCGAAAACATCTTTTACCACTATTCCCCGAACCTTTGCTGTTGCCCCCACAGGGACTACTTTGGGCAACATGAACCAATCATCCTGATAGACCAGGGCAAACTCCGCCAATACGGCTTTCACAGTGTCTGTGGCTGCTAAATCTTCTCCTGCAATATTGAAAGCCCCCTCCTCAAATTCCCACCATCTGGTGGCAGGCATGCCAGGGAAACTACCTGTCGTAGGAATCAGCGTCATGGTTTCGCCGGGCTCCACTCTTTCTGATGGGTTGGGAACTGCCATGTCATCTGTTTGGTCGGCTTCTTTTTCGTCAAAAGCATACCAGTCCAGGTGATCATCGGAGTGATCTCTTAGTTTTAGTACCCGATTGCTGACAGCAATCCCTTGTTCATTTTCCTGCGGGGAGGAAACTTCTGCCTGATACGTGAAGCTTTCTTCGTCCCAGCAATTGTCGGTGGTGCTTGCGGGCACTTCATAGAGGTCATGGACCCAATCCAGGTACTGCTGCCCAACTGCCTCAATAAAAGGAAACTGCGTCACTCCCTGATCGATGCTGTTGAATACCTGTGGATCGTTGGTCAGGGCTGCCATTATTTTGGCGCCGTCTACTTTCCTGCCGGAAATGAGCTTCAGGTACTGTGCTTCCTGGGAGCGCGTGATTCTTTTTGCTTTTTGCAGGATCGTAGCTGTATCATCCGAAGGATCAATTACTGCTACCGTGTCAAATGAATAATGCGTTGACGGATGGTTTACAATGTCTAAGAAAAAAGCCTTGAAGGTAGCAAAGTCAAACAAAGTACCAGGCCCGGTCGCATTGTAAGTCACTCCCGCACGTTGCAACATGTGTAGCCATTGTTTGCCGAGTTTAACCCTTTCTTTCAATGTCCATTTCACAGGTTGTCTTTCAATCCTCGCCTCCAATGGCACATTGTCCTGATAGCCAGATACCCCGGCACCCGTTTTGATGCGCGACAATCGGGTGAGGTCCATTGCCAGCTTCGCAAAAATGGCGGAGCCGGTGTCTTCAAATTCGTATTCCCCCATCTGCCACTGTCGGGACAGCATGAACAAGGGGTCGTGGATTTCCGCCCTCAAAACCTGATCAAAATTGGACTTGTTTCTGGGACGTGGTGCAATTTGATTGAATGCATCCGTTGATGTGGTTGCCCCGGTTCCCGGAACCGGCCCCAGTGGAATTCCGGGGTGCCCCGTATGGCCTGTTGTTGCTGTGATTGTTTTCATGTTAATTTCTTTTTTTGCGTGTTTTATGCATAATTTCTTTCTCCTCGACGTGGTGGACACGGCAATAGTGTATCTGTTATATAACAATATCGAGCGGGACGCTCTGTGCTTGGTAGGATCGCAGCGGATGCTACGACCAGTTTGCGACTACTACCTATCGCCTACTGCCAACTGTCTACTTCTCTTCAGACTAGTTGCCACTCACCAATTCAGAATATTTTGCTGCCAAATCAGGACTATTCGTTGCGTTGTTTTCAGGGTCCTCCAGCGGGAGTAACGCATAGGTAGAAGGCAGGTATTTACCCAGCAATTTGTCAGTTTGCAGGTGCTCGGGTTCTACCAGGCGGACTTTCGCCATTTTGAGTGTATCCAATAAGGTGAAGAGCAAATCATTGGCGTCCCAACTCCCTGTAATGGCAGGCGTTACGGCCAGTAAAATATTCTGCGGAGGCTTGGAATTGGGTTGGTCATAATGGAAGGCGATGCCCGTGGTTTCTGCTTTTTCAGGAATCATTTCACTCCATTCATCCAATATGAAACCCACCATCTTTTGCCCTTGCACAGCCGATTGAAAGGCCGTTTGGTCAGTCATGACAATGGCCGTCTTGTTGCCCGTGGTCTGGTACACTTCCGGGAATTCCCAACCATACCAATAATCATGCGTATTCGCACTAGGGTCGCTGAAGTAAGGGAATTGCAACGGGCTGAATTCCAGCATTTCCGTGTCATCAAAACTGGTCAGGACTTCAAATGCACCGATCTTTTTTCTCAACTGCGCCAATTGATAGAACCACTGTTCCAGACAATCCTGGTCAAATCCTGCATCGCCCACATTGGCCATCAAATCATTTTGTTTCGTCGTCAGGTAATCATTCAACATCACGTCTGATTGGCCTGTGCTGAGATCCAAGATGGGGAGCAGTGTGAAATCTGGTCCGTGCATCAATTGTGCAGCCTTTAAGTAGGCTTTCCACTTTGCATCGTCTTTTTGAGACGTGTCATTTAACAGTGAGCCATTGGTTGGATGATTCAAGATGCCTTCCACCTGATCCCAGATTTTTTGCAAACTTGCCCGTACAGTTCCCCATTGTGTTTGCAGGGCCGTAGGATCGTCTGATTGTGGTGCCGTATTGTTCACAAAGTAGCTTCCCGCAGACGTGAGTAATTGCTCATAGTTGGTAGATGCACTGGTGATCAGGTGATTGATTTCAGTGTGCGCAGCCACAATTCGGTCATTGAGTTCTGTCATGTCCCAACCGTAAGCTGAGTGAATAGAAGTGAGCTCAGGTAAACTAAAATCCTGATTTTTAATGGGTTTAATATTCGCTAAGACCGTATTGATCTGTTCTGCAACGGGTAGTAATTCCAGCAAACTGTAAGTAGACCTGGACCAGTTTCCGTCACGCTCATTGGTTAAAATGGTCAATTCTATGGCGTGTGGAATAGGAGTGGTACTGTCATAGGCCAATTGTGTCCTTACCTGATGAGCAATCGTTCCCAGCATTTTTTCCCCGTTTCCATCTTTTTTCGTCTCAATGATGTGCGTATAAAAATCGATGGGTTGCCAGCCCAGGTCTACCATTGAGAGTTGATGACTGACGGGAGTACCATCGCTGTCCGTATACTGGACCAAACACCTGATCTCTGATGGGTCAGGCAGGTATTTTCCGATTAATTGATTGACATGCGGTGCTAGGGTAGCCTTGGGAGTCAATGCCACAGTGGGCCAGGGGTTGATGACGGTATTGGTCTGATCTACGCCCATCTCCATGTTCACACAGAACTTTTGAGACAGCGAGGTGCCAGTGCGAGGTGTTTCCAATATCTCGGGCATTGGCAAATTGCTGTTTTCCAGGATAGTGTCAATGGTGGAGCTTGCCCTGTTAAAATTGCCTTTGGTTAACTGGAAGACCCCTTCGGCAACAGCCAAATCTCCCAGTGCGTCAATGGCATTGGCCATCATGTCAATTTCTCTGGCTATCGCCGAGGCGATGGACGGATTGCTTACCTGTATGGAAAACGATTGTCCTGCACTAATATGACTTCTTACAAAATTATATAAGGTATCTGTGGAAACAGGAGGGGTGTGCATGGCTTCTCGGATGTCTCCAAGCAGGTCTATTCCATTGACCACGTTTTGCGCCGGAATTGATTCGGCACCGCTGGTACTCACTGGTGTATGATAGGTTTGGGTAGGGTATTTTTTCCGTAATTGATAAATGTATTGATCCAGCTCCCAGCCTGGTGAATCGTTGTACAGCTCATGCAAATTACGCTCCAGCTGATAGCCTAACAGGGCACCCAGGTTTTGGCCATTTTTGATGCCTTCCCAGAGCTTTTTGGCCATCCTTACTCGTTCTGAAGATAAATTGACCGCCATCGGATTATCCAAATTACCGGCAACGTCTTCGTTGGAAGCATAGCCACTTCGCAGAATGGCCGCCGTCATGGTGTGGTACAGGGACGGACCTTGAATAAAGCCAAGGTTGTCATCATCGGCGAAAATTTTGGTGTCTGCTATTTTCAACGATTCGGGCATACTGCTGTCGGTCTGATCAACGGTTGTACGCTCGCCGCCGGGTTTTACATTTTCCAGCCACCCATAAGCTCCAATATAGATTCCTTTGTTGGAGTTTCGGCCTCCGTTCTGCAGGTAATCTGCGACCCGGTCACCTTTTCCACTTCGGGTTTCCAGTAATCGCTTGTGCACAAAGCCATCCATCCAGGCATCTAAACGGTAGGATCCCAAATCTAAATTCTCCTTGAACAAGCGATCAATATGAGCAGTTGACCATGATTTGGCCGTATTGTAAATGGTATTGATATCTGCGATGTTACGTCTGTTCTGAGCTCCACCGGTGAATGTCCAAAATCGTGAATGTGGATTTTTAAGGTGCTCTGCAAATGTCATGTTGGTAGCCGCTACCGGAGAAATATTTTGCAGGTTGGTATAGGTGTCCAGTGCGGTCTTATAGTCAGCTAAAGGACTCAAATTCCCGGTGGCTCCTGCAAAATCACTGATCTGCTCCAGCAAATAAGTCCATTTCGACATCCGGCTGTCTTGTGTGCCAATATTGCCCGCAGTGGCTGTAATCAAGCTGCTCACAGTCTTGGCGGTATTGCTCAGAAAATGATAATTGTTGGGGTCCATGATCCCGGAGCGGATGGAAATATCCACGAACGCATCCAGGTGCATCATCAGGTAACTTTGCCGCAACAGTTTAAACAATAAGGGCTCGCCAGTATTTTGGAAAGGATAGGTTGCTGAGGTCCCCGGTTCCCATAAATCCAGTAAACTAACATCCTTAATCCAGTTAATATAGTTGTCGCTGGTACGATTGATCAGGTGTTTTTCGGATAACTTATATTGGTCAATGGGGTTTTTAAACAGCTCAAAGTAGGCATCCAGGTATTCAATGTGATTGAC
>ERZ1740068.401-NODE-401-length-22372-cov-27.077788_pt1 | contig 22372 bp, 21 predicted proteins | sample MGYA00581735_ERZ1740068 | MGnify/ENA primary metagenome ERZ1740068 (study PRJEB43018, sample SAMN04849740) | marine metagenome | isolation source: floating plastic debris | place: Pacific Ocean | collected 2008-08-30 | study: EMG produced TPA metagenomics...
GGGCTTGCTTCTGACACTCCATGAATCGCCCCCTTTTTAGATGCGTTTACCCTGCTTGTTTAACCTGGTATAGCTACTGTGAATGCGCTTCTCCATCGTCACTACGTTGTTGTAGCGAACTTTCGACACTGCGGCATCACATTCACCGTTGAAAGCTCTCAACACTAGAGTCGAGTAGTCTTTCATCATTTTCTTACCTTTCTTCTCACTCCCCTGAACAGACCAAGACGTGGAGAAGGTTGCAGCTCTCTTCTCTTTGAGTAGCTGCTTTTGTCTGTCCCGAATTGTCTTAAGCCGATCTTGATAAGCCTTGGAGTCAGGGAAGCTGTACTTCGTCTCGTAAAAACCGTATGACTGTAGTAATAGTTCTTCCTCTAGCTGTCGAGCTTCTCTACGTAGCTTCTCCACACTAGCTGAGATGTCGGACTCTATTCTACGAGTCTCTGCAATTTCTTCCCTCAGAGAGCCGATTTCCTCGACTAGATTAAGAACGTTAAGGCGTTCTCTGATACGTTCCTCAATTTCCTGTAGCCGAGCTTCCTCCGAACGCCTAGTTGCGATTATTTCTTCTAGATGCTCTGCTACTCCAAGCCTTTGAGTAATTAAATCTAAGCGGCCTTGCAACGCTGATGCAGAACTCTCCTGCTCGATTCGTTGTCGATCTAAGTTTTGGAGAACTTGCCTTTTATCCTCAGCATTGACCAGCAATTTGAGAGACTTTCTATAGAAGATAAATAAATAGAGTACGTGGGCAAATAGACCAGGGAAGAAGCCTGCTAAATATCCTATTGAAATCAGAGCAAAATACAGGCTGGCAATGACACTCTGTCGTCTTCGGAAATGGAAGCTGCCCGGAATCAAGAAGGTGAGTAATTGCGTCATCCTGTTGTTCTGTTGTTGTATGCGTCGTGACGGTCAATCGCCCTAGCCTATAGAGGTTCGCTACGGCAGCTCTACCGATGTCGGCTTGGCGATATGCGGCAGACCCCAGCCCAGCTTCTCGCGCAACATGCGGAAAAACTCTGGCGGCCCCAAGCGAACGAACTTGACGCCCTGGGGCGCACGCGTAATTTCAATGCGATCGTCCGGCATTGCGAAACAGCCCGCGTTGCCGTCGATCACGGCGATCGTCCGTTCCCGCGTTGCCGACGACACCCGCACCGTCTGGTTGCCAGAGAAAACCAACGCCCGCGAGGCCAGCGAGTGCGGGCAAATCGGCACCAGGACGTTGACGTTCACGTCCGGCGTGATCACCGGGCCACCGGCTGAGAGCGAATAGGCCGTCGAGCCCGTCGGCGTCGAGACGATCACGCCGTCGGCGGCTACATCGATCGGAGTGTGGTGGCCGATCTCGATCTCGAAATGGCACATGCTGGTAAGCGGCTCGCGGTGCAGCACCACCTCGTTGACGCAGAGCGCTTCCCAGATTTTTTTGTCGTCGCGGATAAGCTGCACTTCTAGAATCGTGCGCTCTTCGAGCTTGTACTGACCTTTGACGATCGTGTCGAGCGCCGGGTAAAGCTGGCTGAGGTAGGTTTCGGCCAGAAAGCCCATATGGCCGGTGTTGACACTGAGGATCGGCACGTCGATCGGCGAGAGCTGGCGGCAGGCCGAAAGCACCGTGCCATCGCCGCCGAGGACGATCGCAAACTCGATATCGCGATCGAAGTTGGGCGGAACGACGCTATCGATCGTCGTGTAGTCGCCCGCCTTTTGGGTATCCGAGTGCCCCAAAATTCCGCCCATCCCCGTGGCGATGGCGACGCTCCAGCCCCGGAGTTTCAGCCACTCCTGGATTTCTTTGGCCACGCGACAGGCGACGGGCTTGCAGTCGTTGTAGATAATGCCAGCTTTCGGCACTGGTACAGATCCAAAAAACGAAACAGTAAAGTAGGCGAGCGCACTTTAAGGCGATCCCGCGCTCGCCTGCGCCTCGGGTCGCCATCAGATCGCCTTGGACGCGTGGGCGCTCGCGGGCGACACTTCTGTCATAGTCTCTCGATCGGGCAATCCTGACAACGCCGGTATTTACCTATATAGATCGAAGCGATCCCCGCGTCGTACAAACGCCGGGGATCGCGGTCGGGCAGGGAAGCTACGCTTCGGAGACTTCTCAGATCCTCGCGATTTAGTTCTTCGAGGCGTTCGACGACGAGCGGAACGGCGAGCGCTTTTTCTTCTTGCGCTCCTTGACCTTCTCCTGTTCGTACTCGATCTCGCGCACTTTCTTGAGGATGCGGGCGTGATACTCCTGCATGTAGCCCTCGACGGTGTCCATGTCGTTAACGTCCAAGCCGAAAACTTGGTAGACCTCGTCCATGTCGGCACTCATCGTTTTCCCGGCGGACATCACTTCGGCAAAGGCGAGGCGATCGGCGATATTCCAGCCCCACTCGAAGAACTCGGCGATGCGACGCACCGATCGCAGCAGACCCAGCGGCGTACGGGTGATCTTCGCCGTACGGCCCGACAAGCGCTCGCACAGGTCGATAATTTCTTCCGCTTTCCAGGGGCGCGTTCCGACGACAGGGAACGTGCGGTTGTGGGTCTCGGGAACCGACAGCGCCCGCACGGCGAACTTGGCGACATCTTGAGTGTTCATGTAGGCCAGCGGAGCCGTATCGCCCGTCAGCCAAACCGTTTGGTTATCGAGAATCGGAATCGCGTACTGGGCGATCAGACCCTGCATAAAGCCGCAGGGCTTGAGGATCGTGTGGTTTAGACCCGACTCGGCCAAATACTGCTCGGTGCAGTGCTTGATTTGCATCAGCGGCACTTCCGGGTAGCGCTCCGCATCGAGCAGCGAGACGAAGACAAACTGCTCGATGTTCGCTTCGACGCAGGCTTTTATCAGGTTGACTTTGCCTTCCCAGTCCACCTCTTTCATACTCAGCGAGTCAGCCATCCGGGCCGTGGAAGCGTCGATGACATGGGTGATGCCTTCCAGGCAGGGCTTGATGGTGTCGGGGTAGCAAATATTGGCCCGCACCAGCTCCGCACCCCACTCCCGCAGGAACGACGCACGCCCGAAGTTACGAACGAGACAACGAACGCTATGGCCTTCGTCGATCGCGCGTTTGGCGATCTGTCTCCCGAGCGTGCCTGTCGCACCGACGATGAGTAGAGTCATGGATGAAAATGCGGTGATTTTAAGTAGTCTGTCGATCGAAAATCAGCGGCGGCGCGAGGCAGCAGCTCGACTTCGAGGGCGCGAGCCGTCGCACGGCCCGGACTGCCCCTTCGATCTCCGAAAAAGGGGCACAGTGGGCTAAGCGCGGTGCAAAATGCCGCCGCACTTGCATCTGGCCGAGGTACTTCGCCGAGGTACTTCGAGCTTTCCCTACGCGGCTTCAGATCGCAGGCGCGCTTGATTCGGAGCTGTATTTTTCAAGATGTTAACATATATTAAAGCCGCTTAATATTTTGGCGTGAAAGCTGAGTTGCAGTTGCCGATCGATCGCCGCGCGGCGATCGGATAACCGGTGGCGGCGAAACAGGCGCGGCGATTTGGCTGGGAGTGCGTGCTGCCGAGTCCGGCTCTTCGGATGCGACGAAGGGTAACGGGCTGCGATCGTAGCTTGGGGGTCTGTGGTTGAATCGAAACAGGGCTGGGCTCGATCGCCCGTCGGCGCGAGTTTTTCCGCCTCGCGAACCTGGAAATAGACTCCGTGGAGCCAGCTTGTGGGGCTCACCTTGCAGCGAACGCTCGGGCGAACCATCACCCTCCGAGCGCTAATTGCGACGACACTGCCGACACCTGTGCGCGATCGACCTTTGCCCATCATTCAGTTCCGGAGCCATCAGCAACTATGGATCGTTCGACGGAAGCCGGGAAGTATACGCCGCATCCCGACTCACTCGCGCCCGACTCGCAGCAGTCCGCCGAGCTGGCGCTGTCGGAGATCGCCCGCGACCTCAAGCATCTCCAGAAAGATTTGGTGTTGCAGCTCGCCCAGGATGTCGTGCGCCTCCAAGCCGAGAAAAATCGACTGACCGACGAGCTGGAGCGCCTGCGTCAAGAGCGCGCCCTAGCCGTATCCAGCGCTCCCGGCGACGTTCGCTCCCTCGCGCCAGAAGACCAGCAAGCCTGGGTCGCGCAGCTCGCGAAACTGCTGGCTGCCCACTTGGAGGAGAAGCTGGCACTGCGTCTCGAAGCCGGTGCTGCGGCGGAGTCGATGCGATCGGCCGATCCGCTGGCCCTGGGCGATCGCGTGCAGCGATCGGTCGAAACCAGCTTTTCCCAGTCTTATCGAGGTGTCACCCAGGAGCTGAACTACCAAAACAGCGACCTATCGCAGCAGCTCACCGATATTCAAGACTTGCAGCGGCAGGGCGAGACGATCCTCGATGCACTGGTTAGCCGCATGGGCGATCGGCTGCGCGAAGAAGCCCGGGCCGACCGCGAGGCCGGGAGGGCTCCGGAACCGCCGCCCCGCCTCGATCCGACTCAGTTGCCGAGCACGCTGCCGGGAGAAGCGCTCGATCGCCCTGCAAACCTCTCTGCCGAGCGCCCCGAAGATCCCGAAGGCTCCGAACTCACCACCGATCGCCCCGAACCCGCCGAATCCGCCGAACCTACCGCAGACGGCGAACCGGCCAGCTCCGGCCTGACGCCCGTCCAGCTCGGCCTCGTGCTGGCGCTGACCTACGCGGCGGTACTGTCGATCTTTAACGTCAGTATTAAGGCGATCCTGTCGTCGCGGACGATCCTGCCCTGGCTGGGTGGCGGCATCGAGTGGGGCGGAATTATCGGCCCCAGCGTCGGCAACTCGATTTTGATTTTGCTGTTTCGGATGATTGTCGTGCTGGCGCTGATGCCGACGATCGCGGCGCGGCTATTTCCCCAGTGGCCCGAGCAGCTTCGCGACTTTCTCGAGCCTCACAACCGCAGGCTGCAGTACCAAGTCTTCGGCAGCGGTCTGGGTTTGTTTCTCTCCCAGCTTTTGATCTATGTCGCCCTGGGGCAGATGCCCACCGCCGTGGCGATCACGATGTTCTTTATTTTCCCGATCGCGACAGTGCTGGGCGCGTGGGCGCTATTCGGCGCGAAGCCGACGGCGACGCGTCTGGGCCTGCTACTCGTGATTCTTTTCGGCGTGGCCATGAGCAACAACCTGGGAGCAGGTGCGAGCAGTGGCAACTTTACGCTGGGCGCGATCTGCGCGATCGGCTCCGGGCTCGCGTTCGCGGGTTACGTGCTGCTCACCCAGGCTTCGGGTAAGGGCTTGCACCCGATTTCGTTCAGTATCGCCAACTTCAGCGTCGTTCTGGTGCTGTCGTTTGTCGGCTTCCTGTTCTCCGTGACGTTTGCTGCCGTGCTGCCGCCGGGTTGGTCGCCGAGCATTCCCGAAGGGCAGTTCGGAGCGCTGCTCGCTTCGTGCCTGTGGCTGGGGCTATTGACGCTGGTCAGCTACGTGCTCAATAACTTTGCGATTCGTTATGCCGGGGCGTCGCTGGCGTCGATCGTCGGGGCGAGCGGGCCGGTGCTGACGGGGATTTTTGCGGCGATCGCGATCGGTGAGAGCCTGACCGGCCAGCAAATCTTCGGGATGTTTATCGTCACGTTCGGCGTGGTTGCGCTCAGCCTCGAGCGGATGTTCCTCGCGAAAAGCTAGCGAGCCCCGAGCTTACCGACCGGTTTGCTATTTCGCGTCGGGATTTTTGATGCGATCGTCGATATCGTCCAGCGTGTCGAGCAGCAGACCCTTCGCTTGCAGCTTCCAGCCCGCACGCTGAATCGCGATCGCCGCCGCGCCGCCGCCCAGTACGGCCAGGAAATCCAGCGGCTGCGACAGCGAAATCCCAAACAGCAGCCCCAATCCAGCAATGCCCCAGAACGGCAGTGCCGCGCTTTGCCGCTGCGTTGCCAGCACCTTTTGCACCATGCCACCACTATTCAGGTCGTCGCGAAGCTGCTGCTGGATGCTCTCTTGCTCGCGGCGCGGCACCGACAGGCCGATTTTGCGGCGAAGTTTCTCGATCTTGCGGGCCTTGGTGCTGTACTCCGTCAGCTCGTCTTCGGCCATCATCAGCAAGCGTTCGTACTGGGACATGGATATCTTTGTGGGGGAGTTCGGGCCGGGCAGCGCAGGACGCCGGAAAGTCGGCAGTACATGAGTGTATCGCGCCTACCGGACGATCGCGCCCCGCTTGGCGAGGTTTTGCCGCTGGGCGGGCGTTAGACCGCGTGTATCGCTCAGGTCGCAGCCGCTGACGATGGCTTCCGTCCAAACGGTGCGATCGAGCGTCGCGCCGCGCAGGTCGGCCTCTCGCAGTTTCGTGCGGCTGAAGTTGGCAAATAGCAGGTCGGCTTCGCGCAGATCGCAGCCCGATAAATCGGCTCCGCCGAGCTTGCCGCGAATAAAGTTAACGCCGCGCAGATCTAGACCCGCCAAGTCCGCGCCGCGCAGGTCGGGAAACTTGACGACCTCGGGCCGCTCGAGAAAACGCGCAACGCAAATCTCGTTCGCGGTGCTCGCGGCGAGCTGCGTTAAAAATCTGTAACGCCCCAGCCCGATCGCCCGCAGCCAACGAGCGCGATCGATGCCGCTGGCCGCCAGGAAGGCATGGGGGTCGGAGAGGACAGTTGAGAAATCGTCCATTATTTGGGTGACAAAACTCCCGTCGAGCGCTTGCTAATGTCTGAGGGCTCTGCTGCGGACAACCTACTGGCAATTTCGCAGGGCGGAGAGGCCGGTCGCCGGGTCGATCGCCAGCATATAGCCGCGATTGCCGATGCTGTCTTCGATTTCGTGCCAGCGGTGCGGGTCGCCATCGACGCCGTCGCGATTGAGGTCGATCGCGGCAATGCGCTCGCCATCGAAGAGCTGCACGATGCGGCTGGTGCTGCTCGAAGAATCGCCGTCGGCGGGCGCGTCTGGACGAGCATCGCCCAGGATCGGACGAACGTAAAGATACAGCTCGGTGCGCTCGTCGAGGCTGACCGTCCGGCAGGTGTCGCCGACGCGATCGCCGATTTGCTGCCCGATCGCGCGGTTTGCCGCCACTGCTGCCATTAGGGCGATCGCCGCGAAGGCGAAATAGCGCTCGATTTGACCCATCGATCTGTGTCGTAGATTGCGTGCCGTAGATTGCGTCGCCTCTTATGATGACACTCAGCCTCGAATCGTTCGGAATCACCATCCGCCAGCGCGCGAGCCGCGTACTGCTGAGGCGGCCGGGCCGGAAAGCGGACGCACTCTCAGCAGACGCACGTCAAACAAGTCGGCTCCAAGCGCTTCGCTAAAATACTTCTCGTTACGCGACACGACCGGCCCCCAACAGCTCCAGACTCCATCACAGCAATCGCCATGCCTCTTCCCCAGGATTTCACCGCCCGTTCGGCAGTCTCGGCGCTTCTGCGTCCGGCCAGCGCCATCGCTGCAGCGCTCGTACTCAGCGCGATCGCCCCGCCCGCCGCGAGCGCCGCAAATCCTGCAACATCCCAAGCCGCGATCGTTCGAGATCGTGACGTTGATGCCCCTGGAGCCTTGCGCGTCGGCTCGGTGAAAAACCTCAAGGACGAAGCCAGCGAGCTGCCTATCGACCCCGACTTGCTCGACCCGGAAACCTCGCCCGTCGATCTCGCGCCGAACTCGCCCGCACCGGACGCGCCCGCGCCCTTTCAACGCAAAGTCGAAACCCGCGTGCAGCTCGATCTGAGCGATCGCAAGCTTTACGTATACGCCGACGACGACTCGCCGATCGCCACCTACGACGTCGCGATCGGCAAAGAAGGCTGGGAAACGCCCGTCGGCGAGTTCTCGGTTACGCACATGGCGCTCGATCCGATCTGGGAAAACCCCTGGACGGGCGAGCTTATCTACCCGGGGCCGAACAACCCAATGGGACGCGCCGTCATCGTCTTTCACACGGTCGGCGACGCCATGATCGCCTTCCACGGCACACCGAACGAAGAACTCATCGGTGAAGCTGTTTCTCACGGCTGCGTGCGGATGCGGAACGAAGACATCCTGGCGATGTATGAAATCGTCCGCTTCGGCACGGCTGTTTCCGTCGTTCCTTAGGGCGTGTCATCGTCATCGGTTCGCGCCATAACCTTTACGGGGTTGGCGCTTGCCCGCCCGCCCCAAGAACAATGCTGGAGGCCATAACGCTGGGGGAATAAGCGCTATGGATGCAATCGATCGCAGCCCCTAGCTTGCCGCCTTCGGGCTTGCCGCTCAAACGCGGGGGGCCACGGGTCGCTGGAGCGTTTGGGCGATCTCTTTGTGGTAGCGCGCCGATCGCACCGTCGAAGCGTGCATCGGCGCGGGAATTTCTAAGTTGCGGCCCACTGGCATTCTGGCGCTGTCGGCAGGCAAAATCATCAGATCGCTTGGCGTCCAAAGGCTGGTGTAGTCGATGCTGCCGAGCTGCTCGATCGCATTGCCGTTGAGGTCGTTCAGGAAAGCGCTGTTCGGGCACATTTGGCGGATACCTTTAAAAATCGGCATGCCAAACGCCAGCAGCGTCCCGTGATTGGGCGCGCAAATCGAGATAAAGCGATCGACGCGATCGAGTCCGCCCAGCCGCTGCACGTAATAGCGGCTCACCAGGCCGCCCATGCTAAATCCGAGTAAATCGACGCGGCGCTCGGGGCCGACCTCGCTGTCGATAAAATCCGCAAGCTGCTGCGCGAGAACCTCGAGCCCCGCGCGTCCGTCGTTTGGCACGAGGTCGAGGGCGTAAACCGTCCAGCCCTCCGCTTCGAGAAAGGCGCGCATTGAATTGAAAATGTAGGCGCGATCGATAATGCCGTGGACGAGGAATATCGGGTTCCGTGCTGCGGGCTCGGACTCGATCGCGGCCTCGGAGCGAGCCATATCGGAAGAGTCTGACATGATGTACCTGGTGACAATCTGCGGTGAATGGCGGCCTGACTCGGCGGTCTCGCCCGTCAGTAGTTCCACCATAGAAAATGCACCCGACTCATACATCGGCGATCGTGACAGCTTGACGATCGGAACGCAACTGGCAGCGCGAGCCCGCCGCGATCGGCTCCATCGCGAAAGCGGCAAAGACCGCGCCAACCGCCGCAACCCATGCGCCCGCAGAAACACAAATTCACAAAGTTTTGTAAAGCAAGTCTCTGAGCGTCAAGCCTGTCTTCTAGGATTGCCTTCAGGATTACGGCATCCCGCGCGCAGTGTCTGGCACGATACTCTCGGCTCTCGATTGCGCTGACCGCAGTCGAGCGTCTTGCAGCTTCGCGATCGGCTCCGACTTCTCTCGTTTATCTCTCTACTAAAATCATGCTGAAAAAACTGTTCGGCGGCAAAAAAGAAGACTTTTTCGTCAACCTCGATGACGGCTCGAGCGAGTCCGTCAAAACTTCCAAAGCCCCTGCCGAAGCGCCTGCTGCTGAAGCCCCCGCCGCCAAGGCCGCCGCTGAAGTCGCCGCCGCCGAAGCCCCCGCTGCCAAGGTCGAGTCCGCCGCACCCGAAGCCACTGCCGCCGAGGCTCCCGCACCCGAAGCTCCCGCCGAGGCTCCCGCTGCTGAAGCCGAGCCGGAGCCCGAACCCGGCCCGACCAACTTCGCGACCACCTACCTCAAGCCCAGCGGTCGCGGCATCTCGCGCCGCCGCCCCAGCGCGAACATGGATGGCTTCCTCGATATGGCACGCGACGTTCGCCGCTAGGAGCGGTCGCCAACTAAATCCATCGCGTTTACCCAGCAAGGGTTGCCGTCCCTGGCCTCTTTTGTTGGGTTGGGCGTGAATTGCTCTCTCCGTAATCAGTACAGAGTCTGGCGCGAATGGATGACACGCTCTAGACCTAGGTGCGAAAAAGAGAGGCTTGCCGCCGGTTGCGCGTGCTCTTAAGCTTCGCAAAGCCGCTGTCACAGCGGTTTTTTCATTGAATCCCAGCTCTAGGAATTCGGCCCGGGGATATGGCAGAATGCGGACGCGTCCGGGCGGGAAGTCTCGCAGCTCGGAGCTCTCGCGAGGCGGCTCGTGCGACTCACCAACTCTCTCTCTGCACCGCCCGATCGCGCGACTGGCGTTTGTCGGTCGAGGGGCGATCGGCGATCGGCGCAAAAACCCGTTTGATTGAGGGTTAATGTGGGTTCGAGTATTTCAAAGACAGGTAAGACAGGGGTTGACGAATGGAGCGAGTACGCGAGCGCCGAGCTCGGGATTTATACGACCGGGCACGGCAGGCTTGGGAAGCGCAAGACACCCGTCTCGTCCTCCGTCTTTGTAAGGAAGCCGCTAAGCTCGATCCCAGCTTCACCGCCCCCTACGAACTCATTTCAAAGGCCCAGGAGGAGGGGCAGCCTGCGTCGAGCAATGCGTTCTCTCATCCTGAAAGTGCCGCTAAAACCACCTTCGATCGCGCTTTTGAGGCAAATGGAGCGAACACCCCGCCGACTCCCGAGCCCTCGTTTTCTGGCGCTCCCGAAAAGTTTTTTGCCTACTCGGAGCACCCTATCTTTGCCGAAGACCGGCTTTTTGAGACGTTCCATGACTCGGGCTCGATCGTCGCGTCCTTTCGGGAAATTTCAGCCTCGATTGAAGAGCGCGAGCAGTTGCTGTCCCTAAAGCGGACTTCCTTGGCCGAATCGATCGACGCGATCGTGCGGCCCCTGAGCGCATTATTTACAGAACTAGCGGCGGCTTACGTTCCTCGGATCGAAGGCAGCAACGCGTTTTTCGAGTCTCTCTGGCAGCATGTCTGCCGTATTCTCGTTGACGATTTGGCCTATTTCGAGCGCCGGGGCTCGATCGAAGCAACCCTGCAAAACCATCAAGAGCTGGAGATGTACTGGGCGCTGGAAACGCGCGGCTTCTTTACAACTCAGGTCGATCCGAGCGTCGTCGCGAATTTGCGCGCGAGCTTGGCTCCGATTATGGCGTCGATCGAGGAAAAAGCCCGTCAGGGCTTGGACTCGCGCGAACACCTGTCGGTCAACCAAATCCCTCGAGAAATCACCGCCTACCTCAATCGATATTTCGAGCAACAGGGTATCAATCGCGCGGTTCGGGGGACTCGACGCGAAGCTGCATCTGTCAGTGGCTTTGCGCTCGAACTGTCCGTGCCGAATGCTGGGTGGTGGCAGTCGGGCTACGCAACGCTCGGCCACTCCAACGAGCTGTGCAGCTACTTCCACACCGACGAAGGGCGCGACTTCTACAAGGCGATTTTGTACCTGAGCGATGTCGAGCGGGCGGAGTTCGGCGCGACGGGCTACATTCCGTCAACGTTTGCGGCGCGGCGGGAGCGGCTGCCGTGGATCGTGGGCAGGGCGATATGCTCGATCGACCGCTCTCTCTATCCCGACCTGAACGAGGGCGATCGCCTTTCTTCGCTCCGCGCCTTTAGACAGCACTTTATGATGTTGCCGGAGTATCTGCGAGAGAACTCCCACTGGGGATTTGACGCTATCGATGCCTTGCCAATTGCCAAAACGATCGCCGAACGGGAAGAAAAGCTCCTCGGAAAAGCGGGGCGCTGCATCGTGTTCGACGGCTCGCGTCTCGTCCACCGAGGCGGTCTGGTCAAGCAGGGCCAGCGGTGGGCGCTGCAAATCATTTTCGGCGTCAACAAGCAAAATGTTGCCCCGCTCTACTCACGGCTTCCCGCATTGTTTAAGGGGGGCGCAAGCGAATGACTAACTCACATCCCCTTCAGGCCATCTTGGGTGGCGGCGGGCTGACGCTAGCCGATGTCGGCGCATCGTACTTTTTGCCCGACACGTGGCAGCTGCTGACGGGCCTGCCCTCAACGACCTTCGTTCTGTTCGATCCCAACGGCTCGAACTTGCAGTACACCCGAGCCTATCCCAACACCCGCTTCGTGACGCTACCCTGCGCGCTGTCGGGGGCGGGCGGAGTGCGTACGCTCTACCTGAGCAATACGGACTCGGGCAGTTCGCTCTATCCGCCGCTCGATCGCCATTGGGAACGAGAGAGCGACAACAGCTACTTTTTTCCGCTCAAATTGGTCGATATCGAGACGTTTTCCTTGGAGCAGGCGCTCGATCGCGCCAATGTCGAAACCGTCGATGCGATCAAACTCGACACCCAAGGCTCAGAACTCGAAATTCTCCTCGGTCTGGACGAAGCGCGCTGGCCGCGCCTGCTGTTTGTCGAACTCGAGGTGAGCTTGCAAAACCCGCCGCTCTATCGCGGTGCGGCACGCGTCAACGAGGTGCAGCACGCGATGGAACGTAAAGGCTTTAACCTCGTCAATGTCAGAACGTCTCGCGGGGAATCTTCAACAACCTCGGGCATTTCAGTGCCCAACGAGTGCGACTTACTATTCGCTCGCGATGCAAGTCAAATTGCAGAACTCGCAGACCGCGAACGTTTGGCACGGCGGTCGATCGCCCTGGCCTGCACTTACTACTTGCACGACTTTGCAAAGCAGTTTCTCAACCAGGAGTGGGGTCGCGTTTTCTTCCCAGCGGAACGGGAGCGAAAGCTGATAGGCGGGGCGATCGACGCAATCTCGAGTTTTCAAGACGAGCTGCTCGCGCGCGGTCGTTTGTCACTGTGGCACCGAGACAGTTAGTCTGCTTGCTTTCCGGACGATCGTCGCCCCATCTAAACCTTTAAAAAAGCCTTACAAACAGCGACCGTACTGAAGGCGATCGAACGCAATATGGGAAATTTAAATCAAAATAATATTCGCGAATGTCAGTCGAAGTTTTCTCTGAGCTATCACGTTAGCTTCGCCCACAACTGCCAACAGCTCGTCGGCTTTGCGGGGAAAGACGTGCTAGAAGTCGGCGGCAGTTTGCCGAAGGAATTCGTCCTCGATTACTTGCAGGCAAAGTCTTGGTCGGCGATGGAAACGCCCGATTACGATGAAGCGTTGGCGGAAGTCGGCGGCTCGCCGCACCAGGGTACGGCCTTCGACGATATTATTCGCACCTCGCGTCGGGACGATCTCGGATTTCGCGATCGGGATTTAGAACGCTACAACCTATTTATTGGCAAAGTTGAAGAACTGCCCGAAGAGCATTATCAAAAATACGATTTGATCTTCTCGATCGCCGCCTTCGAGCACATCCATAAAATGCCGCAGGCGCTGGAAAAGATGTACCTGGCGCTCCGACCGGGCGGTAAGGTGTTCTCGATGTTTTGCCCGATTTGGTCGGCTCCCGACGGTCACCATATTCCAGCGGTGACGGATAAACAGGGCGTGACGATCGAGCGCGGTGGCGAGAACTGCCCGATTCCCGACTGGGGACATTTGACGATGCGTCCGCCGGAGATGTGCGCGCATCTCTACCAGTACACGGACAGAGAAACAGCGGATTTGCTGGTCTACTACATCTATAACTCAGATCATATCAACCGCTTTTTCCTCGAAGATCACCTGCAATTTGTCGAGCAGAGTCCTTTTCTGGCAGAAATACTCAAGCCTATCTATCCCCGACAGGCGGCTCCTGACGCGATCGAAAAGCTGAAGCGTTTGTACCCGGGCGATCGCGACTTTCTTAGCAACGGCTTGATGATGGTGTTAGCAAAGCCCGAGGAACACGCATCTGCCGCTGAAACGCTTGCCGAGATACCTGACGAAACGCCAACAACAAATACCGGCCCCGCGATTCTGTTCTAAGAAGTCGCCGCTTTAAGGGAGAGCCGCACTCGCTCGCAACTGTTGGGCGGGCCGAAGCCTGTAAAGCGGACGAAGAGCCGTTTTGTTACGATGCCGCTGCTTCGAGTTCGGCGATCGCGGCGTCGATCGTCGCGCAGCCTTCGGCGACTGAGCTGAGCCGACTGAGCCGATCGCGCAGGGCGTTCGCGCCGGGGAAGCCTTTGCAGTACCAGGCCATATGTTTGCGGGATTGGTGAACGCCTTTGTCGCCTTTGTATTCCACTAGGGCGATCAGGTGTTCGCGGGCGCAGCGGAGTCGCTCGATCGCGGTGGCCGGAGGACGACGATCGCCGGCCTTGAGATAGCGATCGATTTCGCCGACGAGGAACGGGTAGCCCAGCGTGCCGCGCGAGCACATCACGCCCGCCGCGCCGGTCTGCTCTAGGCAGCACACGGCGGCGTCCACCGAGTCGATGTCGCCGTTGGCGATTACGGGCACGTCCACGGCCTCGACGACGCGGCGAATCCAGTCCCAATCGGCGTTGCCGGTGTAGCCCTGAAGGCGCGTGCGCCCGTGGATCGTGAGCATCTGCGCGCCCGCGTCAACGAGGCGCTGGGCGAAGTCGAGGATTGTAATCTCGTCGTCCGACCAGCCGATTCGGGTTTTGACGGTGACGGGCACGTCTACGGCTTCGACCACGGCTTCGACGATCGCCACGGCCACGTCCGGCTCGCGCAGCAGCGACGATCCGCCGCCCTTGCGGGTGATTTTGTTGACCGGGCAGCCCATATTGATATCGATCGTCTGCGCGCCCTGGGCGACGGCGATGCGGGCGGCTTCACCCAAGAAGTCGGGCCGACAGTCGAAAAGCTGAATGCTAATCGGCCGCTCGCCCGGATCGATGTCCATAATCGTCGGGATTTCTTTGAGGTGGCGCAGGCTGGAGGCTTGTACCATCTCGGTGTACATCATCGAGTCCGGGGCGTAGCGGCGCACCAGGCGGCGGAACACCAGGTCGGTGACGCCAGAGAGGGGCGACTGGAGGACGCGGCTGCGTACCGGCAGGCTGCCGATCTCGAGGGGAGTGGCGAGGTGTGCGAGGCGGGGCGATCGGGTCGCGGTGGCGGCAGGGGCGGACATGAACGATAGAAGAAGCGGCGGGCTAGGAAGAAGCAGACGGCGGCGAGGAGTTGGGCGGGTCGAGCCGTGGGCGGCGCTGACGCTCTTCGGGGTGGGCGGACGAGAGCTGTATCGGCAGCGTCACGGCGATTCGAGTGTTGGAGCCGGGGCGCGACGACACCTCGATCGTGCCTTCGTGCATCTGTATGATTTGGTAGCAAATCGAGAGACCGAGTCCGGTGCCGCGACCGACGGGCTTGGTGGTGAAGAAGGGGTTGAAAATTTTATCGATCGTCTCTGGCGGAATGCCCGACCCGTTGTCGAAGATGGTGATTCGCATCGCGCGATCGCCGAGGGTCTCGGTGTCGATCCAGACTTCGGGGCGGACGCGGGCGCGCTCGGGACGCGATCGCGCGTCGATCGCGGCGTCGATCGCGTTGGTCAAGACGTTCATCCACACCTGATTGATCTGCGCCGGATAGCACTCCAGCTTGGGCAGCAGGCGATAGTTGCGGTTGAGTTTGACGTTGTGGCGCTCCATGCGGTGACGGAGGAGCGTCAGCGTACTGTCAAGTCCTTCGTGGATGTCGATGCGCTTGGGTCGGGCCTCATCGAGGCGCGAGAAGCTGCGCAGCGAGGCCACTAGTCGCAAAATCCGCTCGGCCCCCGATCGCATCGAAGCAATAATATTCGGCAGGTCGCTGGCGATAAAGTCCAAGTCGATCTCGCGGGTGGCGCGCTCTAGCTTCGGCGTCATCTCGGGATATTCCTGCTGGTAGAGCGAGAGCAGCGCGAGCAGATCGCGAGTGTAGCTGCTGGTGTAGGCCAGGTTGCCGTAGATAAAGTTGATCGGATTGTTGATTTCGTGGGCGATCCCAGCGACGAGCTGGCCGAGGGCGTACATTTTTTCGGATTGGATGAGGCGCGTTTGGGTGCGCTCGCGATCGGCGAGGGCGGTCTCGAGTTGTGCGGTGCGCTCGCGTAGCTCGGCCTCGGAGGTGCGCAGGGCTTCTTCGGACTGTTTGCGCTCGGTGATGTCGATGCCGACCACGACGGTGGCCTTGCCGCGATCGTACTTTTGCGCGGCGATGATGTAGTAGCGATCGCTGTCGCGCACGCGGGCGCTAATCACCTGCGAGGTGTAGTCCTCGCCGCCGACCAGGAACTCGCGCACGAACTCTACGAACTCCGGGCTGCTTTTCAAAAAGCCCAGCTCTTTGCCGACAAAGGCTTCAGCGGGCATGTTGTAGCTGGCGGCCAAATGGCGGTTGACGCCGAGATAGTAGCCGTGGCGATCGACCCAGGAGACGAAGCCGGGCACGGCGTCGAGCACCGCCCAAAGCTGCTCTTGGGATTCGCGCAGGGCTTCTTCGGTGCGCTTTCCGGCGGTGATGTCGATGCCGACGACGACGGCAGCGCAGTCGCGGGCGTACTTTTGCGCGGCGATCGCGTAGTAGTGCGGCGTTCCGGCGACGCGGGTGCGGACGATATCATCGGCGCGCGATGCGGAGCTATTGAGGAAGCTGGAGACGAAATCGCTAAATTCTGACTTGGGCTCCGCCGAACGACCGTTGGCATTTTCCAGAAAGCCAATTTCCTTGCCGACGAAGTCGCTGGCGGGCATGTCGAGGCTGTCGGCCAGGTGGCGGTTGACGCCGAGATAGCGCCCGTCCGTCCCCATCCAGGAGACGAACCCCGGCACGGCGTCGAGAACCGCACGCAGCTGGTCGGCGGTGTCTTCGTAGCGAGCGGGGCCGGCGTCTTCGCGGCTGCGCGGCGCGAGCTGGGGGACGGTCTGGCGGACGATCGCACAGGTGTAGCCGCAGTCTTCGACTTGCAAATAATTAAATGTGACCCGCGTCGCGATCTGGCCGCCATCGCCGACTCGACAGCGCGACTCGAGTTCGACCTGGCGATCGCGCTCGATATTTTGCCAAACCTGTAGCCAGCGGGTGCGATCGACCGTCGCATCGAGATCCCAGAGGTTCCTACCGGCAATCGTGGCGTAGCCCAGCAGCTTGAGCGCGGCGGCATTGGCCCGGACGATCTGGCCTGCTGCGTCGACGAACAGCGCCGCCTCGCTGAAACAGTCGATCGCCTGGCTGGCCAACTGTAACTGATGGGACGATCGGACAGCCTTAGGATCGGAAACTTCCGAAGCTTGAGGGGGAATCGGCTGAATGGAGTCCGACATGAAAGGGTCTTAAACGGCGGCGGGTCGAGCGGAATTTGATTGGGTATACGGCTCGCTTCAGGCTGTATCCTAACACTTTGCAATTTTGCTCTACATTGAAATGACGAAATTCTAACGAGGCGATCGCCGCCCGTGTCTTCGGGCTCCTATGCTGCCAGTTTCGACCGATTCCAGCACCACCCGCCGCGCCGTCCTAAAGCTGGGCGGGTGGGCGCTAGGGTCGATGTGCTGGGGGCGATCGGCTCGGGCGGCGGTGCTGTCGGATCGAGGCTCAGACTCGCCGCCCAACCAGAATCTCGATCGAATGCCAAAACCAACGCCGCGATCGATCTCGTGGGGCTACATCGGCGAAGGCGGGCCGGAACGCTGGGGCGAGCTGGACGCGGACTATCGCCTGTGCGCCAGCGGCCAGCGCCAATCGCCGATCGACCTGACGGCGGCGGATTTTGAGAGCGCGTCAAATTCGATGAATTCGACGAATCTGGAGAACGCGGCGGGTCTGGAAAGCTTCGCCGTCCTGGAGCGCCTGGAGATCGACTATCACCCGATGCCCCTGGCCGTGACGAATACGGGCCGCACCGTGCGCTTCGATTGCGTCCCCGGCAGCAGCCTAACTCTGGGCGATCGCCGCTTTGCGCTGAAGCAGTTCCACTTTCACTGCCCGAGCGAACACCGTTTCGACGGCGTTGCCGAGGCGATCGAGCTGCACTTCGTCCACCGGGCCGAGACGGGCGAGCTGGCAGTGCTGGCGGTCTTATTGCGCGCAGAGGCCGGATGCGGCGATCGCGCTGAGGTCGCCACACTGCTCGATAACTTGCCACCCCGCACGGGCGATCGCATCGGCGACCCGACCCGCACGATCGACCCACGAGCGCTGCTGCCCGACCGGCTCGATCGGCTCTATCTTTACAATGGCTCGCTGACGACACCGCCCTGCTCGGAAAACGTAAGCTGGCTGATTTGCGCCGACCCGATCGCCATCTCCACAGCGCAGGCCGAACGCTTTTCCGACGCCGTCGCGCCCAACGCCCGACCTCTCCAGCCCCGCAACCGACGCAGACTGTTTGGTTCGTTTTAGCGAGCGCAGTCCGGATTCCACATCGCAGACCGCACCCTTACGGCAGACCCCAGACCGCCGACCCTCAACCGAAAACCCCACACCGCTGACCCTACGGCTGTCCGCCCCAGACAATTCGTACGCCCCAGAGCCCGATCGCGATCGCCAGCGCCAGCCAGTCCAGCTTGCGTAGCTTCGATTCGTGCCAAAGGACGCGGTGGGTGTCCGGCGTCGTAAAGCCCCGCACGGCCATCGCGCCCGAAATCTGCTCGGCGCGCAGCAGCAGGTTCTCCAGCAGGCGATCGACCACGATCAGCCCCGTCTTGACGCCGCCCCAAAAGCCCAGCTTGCGCCAGTCGATCGCCCGCGTTTGGATCGATCGCACCAGGTTTTGAATCTCTTCTAGCACCAGCGGTAAAAAGCGCAGCGACAGCGTCAGCGTCAGCGCCAGCTCCGTCACCGGCACGTTAAAACGCCGCAGCGGCGACATCAGATCTTCGAGTCCGGCGGTAATCGCTTCCGGGGCGGTGGTCAGCAGAAATAGGTTGGTGCTAAACAGCAGCGTAAACACTAGCGTGCTGAGGTAAATCGCCAGCTCGAGCGAGCGCCGCGTCACCGTAATCGGCCCCGCCTCGAACAGAATGTAGCGATATGCCCTTGGCTGAGGAAGCTCTGGCGCTTCTGCGGGTTCTGCCGGTGCGTCAGGGCTAGAGGCGGGTGTTGAGTCGCTGCCGTTTTCAGCATCCGGTTCGGCACCTGGTTCGGCGCTCGATTCTGCATTCGTCGCCGCATTGGGCTCGGGGTCTTGCCCGAATCTGTAGCCGAAGGTGAGGGGCGCGTACCAAGGTTCGCTTGGAGGCTCCGGCGCGAGTTCGACCGGAGCGCGATCGTAGGCCAGCGTATCCTCCGGCAGTCGTTGCCGATCGCGATCGCTCAGGCCGTCCGGCGCGATCGTGCCGACGAAAAACAGCATCGTGCAAAACAGCACCAACCAGCCCACTTGTTTGCGCCAGATCCGCACCGGGATGCGCGACGACAGCGCGATCGCCACCAGCACCACCACCAGCAAAATCCGCCAGATGGTGTTCGCCACCAGCGGCGTCAGCAAAAAGCTCATCAGCCAGCCTAGCTTGACCCGCGCGTCGAGGCGGTGGAGCCAGCCGCGCGGACGTTCGAGATAGAGGCCGATGGGCAGCGAGCGAAGGAGATCCATAGGTGGGCGACAGGGGCGGTCGCGATCGGGGAACGGAAAGGTCTAGGCGTCGCTGGTGTCTGCGGCGTCTGTGGCGTCTGTGGCGTCAATAGCGGCGGCATCGGGCTCGCTCGGTGAGTCTTCTGTTGGCTCGTCCGCTGGGACATCCGGGACTTTGGCGAGAGCTTCGTCCGTCATGGTGACGATCGCGGCGAAATTCTCCCAGTCTTCGTCTTCGGCCAGCCAGCGGTAGAGCGGCATCTTGCGGCTCTCGCCGTCGCGATCGATGTAGACCGTATCGTCTTCGATCTCCAGGTCGCGCACCGAAGTCAGCGCGCAGCGGTAATCTTCCTTGCCGGTGGGCTTGTAGACGACCAACTCGCGACGATCGAGCCGGAAATACGTGTTTTTCTGGAGCGTCACGCCCGCGAAGATGAATGCAAAGCTGGCGATAAATCCAAATGGAAACTGCCCCGTCAAGAACGCCAGCGTCGAGCTAAAGAAGATCCCGCCCCCCGAGAGGATCAGCGTAATCGCCAGGGCGCGCTTGAAACGGACGATCGCGGGAAATTCGGCAGTCATGGGCGAGACAAAAGATTACGACGAACGACTGTAGCGCAGGCGTCCCCGCTGCTTCAAAGGCTTAAGCCGGGCAGAAAGCTCCCGCCGGTCGGCGATCGCCAGGGATAATCAACACGTTGCCGCGAGCCAATCCAAACAGAACCGCCGAACCGTGAATACTCCCAGCCATGCCATTCTAAACCTCGTCTCGCTCGACGCGGCGCTCTCGCTGACCCCGACCCTGCGCTGGACGGCGATGCTGGGCGGCATCCTGCCCGACGTGCCGATCTTCGGGTTCTACATTTGGGCGAAATTTATCGCCAAGCTGCCGGAGTCGCAGATCTGGTCGGAGGCGTACTACTGGCCGCTGAATCAGACGATCGTGGCAATTTCCCACTCGATTCCGCTGGCGCTGTTGGGCCTCGCGATCGCCACTTGGCAGCGCTGGCCGATCGTGCAAGTCCTCTGCCTGAGCTGCATTCTTCACGATCTGGGCGATTTGCCGCTGCACCATGAAGACGCCCACCGCCACTTTTTCCCGCTCAGCGACTGGCGCTTCATCAGTCCGGTGTCGTACTGGGATCCGAAGCACTACGGCGCGATCGCGGCGGGCTGCGAGTTTACGGCGGTGGCGATCGCGTCGCTGTGGCTGAGCGGGCGTAGTGCGACGAAAATTGGCGCGATCGTTTTGGTAGGCGTCAATCTTCTCTACGGCCTGGGCTACGCGCGATTCTACCTAAAGCTGTGAGCCGTCGCCGCACGATTTGTGTTGGGATCGCGATCGTTCCCACGCCCCGCGTGGGCAACGCAATCCCCAGACGCTCTGCGTCGCGAGAGGCTTGGGGCGTGGAATGAAAGACTCGCCATCGATCTAACGCGCTTCAATCCCCGGAAAAAATTCGTCATCGTGGATCTGCTCGATCGAGTACGGACACAGCGGCGGAAACACGTCGATTGGCAGTCCTGTTTCTGCGGCGGCGATTTCGCGCGCTTTGGCGTAGCAGGCCGCGATCGACTCGGCGAGGCAGCTTTTCAGGCTCGGCGAATCCGCGAGTAGCTCTTCGATGCGTTCGCGATGTTCGATGATGCTGCCCCGCCAGCTTCCGGCACGCATCTCGGGCTTCGCCTCCCCTTTGAGCAGATGCAGGACGATGACGCGCAGACAGCTCGTGAGAGAGCGGCGATCGCGTTTACCCATGCTTTCAATTTCGTCGAGGAGATTTTCCCAGTCGATGTTGTCGTAGTCGCGATCGCGTAGTTTGCCGACGGTCTCGGCGATCCAGAGGGCGTAGTCGCGATCGTAGAGGGTGGCTTGTTGTTCGCGTGCGAGTGCCACGCTCGACCTCGATTGCAAGGGTATGCATTGAGATATCTACGATAAGCCGTGACGCAGAGCGTCGGCAGAGGCATTCCTACGCGGAGCGCAGGAACGATGCGTTTCCGCGAGCTACAGATCGATCGCGTCGGCCACCGAATCTTCCTCTTTCTTCTCCGCTTCCGCCGCCGCCTGCGCCGCCGCCTCATCCGTCGTCAGCTTCAGGAACACGTCTTCCAGACTTGCCCGCGTCCGGCGCATCTCCAACAGATCGAGCTGCGACTCGACGATCGCACTGGCGATCGCGCCGCCCGGTTCCGTGCCCGGCTCGATGCCCACCTGAAAGCGATAGCGCCCCTCCGGCAAGTCTTCCACCTTCAGCGCCTCTACAGTCGCTACTCCCGGCACGTTGCCCAGAAACGACTGCACTGCTGCCTCGATGCCGTTAATCTCGCCGCCCACTTCGATCTCGTAGCCGCCGCGCGTCAGCTGCGTCATCAGCTTGTCGATGCTGTCCGTCGCGACGATCTTGCCGCGATTGACGATCGCCACCTGCGAACAGGTCGCACTCACCTCCGGCAGGATATGCGACGAGAGCAAAATCGTTCGATCGCCCGCCAAGCTTTGGATGAGTTGCCGCACCTCGACAACCTGCTTCGGATCGAGGCCGACCGTGGGTTCGTCTAGGACGATCGCCGGAGGATCGTGGACGATCGCCTGGGCGATGCCGACCCGCTGGCGGAACCCCTTCGAGAGCGTCAAAATCAAGCTCTTGCGCCGTTCGAGCAGGCCGCAGCGGGCGATCGCCGAATCGACTTTTTTGGCGCGATCGCCCGCACTGACCCCCTTAATTCGCGCGACGAAATTCAGGTAGCCCTCGACGCTCATTGTTGGGTAGAGCGGCGGCGTCTCCGGCAGGTAGCCGATGCGCTGGCGCGCCGCCATCGACTCGTCGTGGACATCGAACCCGGCGATCCGTGCCGTGCCGGAGGTGGCGGGCAAAAAGCCGGATAAAATCCGCATCGTCGTTGTCTTCCCCGCGCCGTTGGGGCCGAGCAGCCCGAGGATCTGGCCGTCTTCTACGGAAAAGTTCAGGTCGTCGATCGCCTGGGTCGTGCCGTAGGTCTTGCTAAGGTGTTCGACTTCGATCGTCATGGCAGCGGGGCGCGTCGGTCGCCGGTTCGGGGAACTTACGCCAAATCGTATCGTACGACGATCGCCTTCAGGCTCAGAGTCGCACGCAGGCCGGAGTTTGATTTACATTAGGGTTTCAGCCGAATTTTTTTTAGCAAGCGCGCGGGCTTCAGATCGCGATCGCCACTGCCCGCACCTTAGAGGACTTCTGAATAAGTAGTTTTACTTAGGTCGGTCGCCTCAAAAGCAGG